>Ga0316231_1000069_pt1 | contig 172230 bp, 158 predicted proteins | sample TBH18027metaG_FD_206002 | JGI IMG/M metagenome (GOLD analysis project Ga0316231, IMG submission 206002) | Freshwater microbial communities from Trout Bog Lake, Wisconsin, USA - TBH18027 | ecosystem: Environmental > Aquatic > Freshwater > Lake > Hypolimnion/Profundal zone | place: USA... | reverse complement strand
AAGACTCGAAAGTGATCGTCGCCATTAACAAAGACCCCGAAGCCCCAATCTTTAGCGTAGCGGACTACGGCCTTGTAGGAGATCTGTTTACGGTGGTGCCAGAGTTAACGAAGGCGTTGAGTTGATTCTTGAAATAGTCTCTAGGATAGTTGTTAATAGATTTAATGAGCAGTTACCAAATTTCGATATAGCCGAATATTAAGGAGTAGTAATAATGACTTATGTAGCCCCAGTAAAAGACATGCTGTTTGTGATGAACGAATTAGCGGGGCTATCTGAAGTCGTTTCTTACCCCCAATATCAGGAGGCAGGTGCTGATGTAGATTTGGCGCCGGCGATTTTGGAAGAGGCTGCGAAATTTACGCAAGATGTTGTTGCACCCCTCAATTGGACTGGAGATCAGAATCCTAGCGCTTTACGTGATGGCGAGGTTTACACCACTCCTGGATTTAAAGAAGCATTTAAACAATTTGCTTCCGCAGGTTGGCAAGGTGTTGTCCATCCCCTTCAATTTGGTGGTCAAGGACTTCCGAAATTGATTTCGACAGCATGTTTAGAGATGCTTAATTCTGCCAACATGTCATTTGCTTTATGCCCCATGCTGACTGATGGTGCGATTGAAGCGCTCCTAACAGCGGCAAGCCCAGAATTACAAGAGCGCTATGTGCCTAAGATGATTTCAGGTGAGTGGACTGGCACCATGAATTTGACAGAGCCTCAAGCAGGCTCAGATCTGTCATTGGTTCGTACGCGGGCGGTTCCGCAAGACGATGGCAGTTATAAGATTTTTGGCACCAAAATATATATTACTTATGGTGACCACGATATGGCAAAAAATATCGTTCACTTGGTTCTTGCTCGTCTACCCGATGCTCCTGAAGGTGTAAAAGGAATTTCACTCTTTGTGGCGCCTAAATTGATGGTTAATGCCGACGGCTCTTTGGGCGAACGCAATGATATTCAATGTGTCTCCTTGGAACATAAGCTGGGTATTAAGGCTAGCCCAACTGCAGTCTTGCAATTTGGTGATCATGGCGGTGCTGTGGGTTATTTAGTTGGTGAAGAAAATCGTGGCCTTGAATATATGTTCGTGATGATGAACGCCGCTCGTTTCGCTGTCGGAATGCAAGGTGTTGCCATTGCAGAGCGCGCTTATCAAAAGGCAGTGCAGTATGCCAAAGACCGGGTTCAGAGTCGTGACCTGGCTGGCTCACCTGGCCCAGTCGCCATTATTCATCAACCTGATGTAAAGCGGATGCTTATGACAATGCGCTCCTATGTTGAGGCTTCAAGAGCTCTGGCATATTACGCAGCTTCAACCTATGATGCTCAACATGCATCCCCTGATGAGCAGGCTCGAAAAGAGAATCAGGCGGTTTATGAGTTTCTGGTGCCGATTGTCAAAGGCTTTTCTACGGAAATGTCGATTGATGTTGCTAGTCTTGGCGTGCAAGTGCATGGTGGCATGGGCTTTATTGAAGAAACCGGCGCTGCCCAACATTATCGCGATGCGCGCATCTTGACGATTTACGAGGGTACAACCGCAATTCAGGCAAATGATTTGGTTGGTAGAAAAACGGTTCGTGATGGCGGCACTATTGCTGGGCTACTCGTTCAAAAAATTGCTCAAACTGAAAAAGACCTTGCTGCTAGTGGTACTGCGGATGCTAAGGCAGTACTCAAGCAATTAACGCCTGCCCGTGAAGCTTTTGAGGATTCGGTGGCTTATATTCTGGCAAATGCGAAGAGTGATATCAAGGCTATTTATGCGGGAAGTTTTGCGTACTTACGTTTAAGTGGTTTGCTTTTTGGTGCATGGCAAATGGCTCGCGGTCTTTTGGCTGCCGAACGATTACGCGCAGGCGACCCTCGCTTTTTCGATGCCAAGATTGCAACAGCGCGTTTCTTTGCCGAAAATTTATTACCTCAAACACAGGGATTGGCGGTTTCTATCTTGGAAGGCGGCCACTCTACCAATGCTTTAGAGGTTGATCAATTCTAATTTGTGCTCCGCAGCATTTTTTCTAATCCATAAGGCGATATGATTCATATCCTGATTATTTAGTTTTTGTACATTGCACATGAAAAGTATCGCCGTCTTTTGTGGTTCTAACTTTGGCAGCTCTCCTGCCTATCAAGATGCAGCTCGCGACCTTGGTCGTGAGCTTGCTGCTCAAAAGATCAAATTGATTTATGGGGGAACTCAAAAAGGCTTAATGTCTATTTTGGCCAATACCGTCCTTGAGGCCAATGGGGAAGTTCATGGAGTCATTACTACCAGCTTGCATGAGATTGGCCATTCCCATCCTGAGTTATCCAATTTAGAAATCGTCCCAACCATGCGTGAGCGCAAGGCAAGAATGATGGAGTTGGCCGATGCTTTTATAGCTCTTCCTGGCGGTCTGGGTACCTTGGAGGAGTTATTTGAGGTAGCTACCTTAACTCAATTAGGTGAGCACGTTAAACCCTGTGGCGTGGTCAATGTTCGGGGGTTTTATGATCCTTTGCATGCCATGTTAAATAAGGCTGTTCAGGAAGAATTTATGAGGCCTGATCACCGTGACATGATTGAAATTAAATCGAATGCAGCTGACTTATTAAAGGCCCTAGCCAAGTGGCGAGCACCAACTATTAGTAAATGGATTGATTAAGGGAAAACCCTGAGTATCTAGTATTGATAGCTGCATTTGCATTTTTTACCTTAAACTCTGGAACAATAATAATCACGCCTTGTAGTTACTGACTTAACAAGAGCGATCACTTTTTAGGAGACAAGATGAGTTCCAAAACTCTAGCCATGAAAAAACCACCTTTGTACAAGGTTTTGTATTTCCAAGTATTAACCGCAGTGGTTATTGGGGTTTTACTTGGTCACTTCTATCCTGAAGTTGGCGTAGATATGAAACCATTTGGCGATGCTTTTATTAAAGCCATCAAGATGCTCATCTCTCCAATTATTTTTTGTACGGTAGTGCTCGGTATTGCCGGTATGGAAGACATGAAGAAGGTTGGAAAAACTGGCGGCCTGGCTCTTTTGTATTTTGAGATCGTTAGTAGCTTGGCATTAATTATTGGCCTGATGGTTGTGAATGTTTTGCAACCAGGCGCAGGCATGAATATTGATCCAAGCAGTTTGGATACCAAGGGAATTGCGGCTTATACAGGCCCAGGTAAAATTGGTACCACTACCGATTTTCTGATGAACATCATCCCTAACACTGCTGTAGAAGCTTTTGCTAAAGGTGAAATTCTGCAAGTGTTGTTTGTAGCGATCTTATTCGGTTTTGCTTTACATCGCTTTGGTGGACGTGGCACTTTAGTGTTTGATATGGTTGAAAAGACATCTCATGTGTTGTTTGACATGATTGGTTTCATCATGAAGTTTGCGCCAATCGGTGCTTTTGGCGCGATCGCTTTCACCATTGGTAAGTACGGTGTTGTTTCCTTGTTCTCGTTAGGTAAATTGATGGGGTCTTTTTATCTGACCTGTCTCTTGTTTATCTTCATCGTCTTGGGAATTATTGCGCGCTTGAATGGATTTAATATTTTCAAGTTCGTTCGCTATATTAAGGAAGAGTTACTCATTGTTTTAGGTACATCATCTTCTGAGTCTGTATTGCCTCGGATGATGGAAAAGATGGAAGTTTTGGGTGCCAATAAAACTTGTGTTGGTTTGGTGATTCCTACTGGTTACTCTTTTAATCTAGACGGCACTTCCATTTACTTGACGATGGCCGCAGTATTTATTGCTCAGGCAACAGATACACCGATGACTATTTATCAGCAAATCACCATGCTCTTAGTCTTGATGTTGACTTCGAAAGGCGCGGCAGGTGTCACGGGTAGCGGTTTCATCGTTTTGGCTGCCACCTTATCCGCTGTGGGTAATTTGCCTGTTGCTGGCTTGGCTCTGATTTTGGGTATTGATCGCTTCATGTCTGAGGCTCGTGCTTTAACCAATTTAGTCGGTAACGGTGTGGCGACGATTGTGGTTGCCAATTGGACTAAAGAGTTGGATAAAGAGAAGCTCAAATTCCACTTGGATAACCCCACTTGGATTGAGTCTCAGGATCCAGAAATATTGTTGGATAAAAAACAAGAACATATGGCTCGTTAATCTCTTCGGTGAACAGCCCTTTGAAAACCACTCTTCGGAGTGGTTTTTTATTGACCACTAGGTGCTGTTAATATTAGATACATCTATAAAAAAGAAGGAAAAAAGCTCTATGAAATTGCCTATTATTCGCTTGCTTGCAGGTTCTTGTTTGGTTGGTGCCCTAGTCTGCGGTGCTCAGGCGCAAACCTTGCCTATTAATGCTGCGGCATCGGTAAACGGAACAATTATTAGTAATGAGATGGTAGAGCAGGGTATTCAAGCGGCTCTCGCTCAAGGCCAAAAAGACTCCCCAGAATTGCGCAAGATGGTGGTGGCCAAATATATTGAGATCGCTTTATTGGCTCAACAGGCTGATAAAGATGGTTTAGCCAATTCTGATAAAGCCAATCGTCAACTGGCCATGATTCGTCAAAATTATTTGGCTGATCTTGAACTCTCCACATACATGGCTAAGAACCCCGTGACAGAAGCTGATGTCCAGGCTGAGTACAACAAGGAGATCGCCTCTTTGGGTCCACAGGGTGTGATTACAGAATACAAGGTCTACGATATTGCGGTAGCTTCCGAGGCTGATGCTTTGGCTGCCTTAGCGCGTATTAAGAAGGGGGAGTCTTTCTCCAAGGTCGCGAGCGCAGTTTCATTGGCTCCCAATAAGGCGCAGGGCGGAGCTGTTGGTTGGGTTCAGCCAGGTCAAACACTTCCACAGATTGCATCAGTATTGAATACCCTCTCCAAGGGTCAGGTTTCTCCTAGCCCTATCAAGATGCCAGAAGGTTGGTATTTGGTAAAGGTGGAAGATAAGCGAGCGACTAAACCACCAACATTTGAACAATCTAAAGCAAGCATTCGTGCTGGCTTAACCCAGAAGAAACAGTTTGAATTCTTAAACCAGCTTAGACAGGGTGCATCTATTATTGTTCAGTAAACTCTCGAGTATTAATTTTCTTTAATCAGATCTATGTTCAGTTAAGCAGTCTCACCAAAAGTGAGGCTGCTTTTTTATGTATCAATGGTTTGTTAATTTACTTAGCTAAAGCTCAGTTCCGGAATGGAGTTGATGGTTAATAAATTCTTAGCCATCTCTGGCGTAGCATTAAGCCATTGATCAAATAACTCAGGACGTAATGGGACTACCGTCCGTTTTTCTTCTTCTGGTTTATGTAAGCGACTCATCACGGGGTGGGCGCTCGCATCTATAGTAATCATTGAAAAAGAAACAATGAGCTCGCCACTCTCGGTATCAGTCCAGGTATCCCAGATCGAAGCAATCGCCATGGGCTCTCCATTGGCCTGTCTAATTGGAGTGCGAACAGCCTTGCCACTTTCATAGCAGGGCTCATAAAAAGCATCCGCTAAAGCAAGTGCATAGTGCCGCTCTTTCCAGGCGGCTCTGTACGAAGGTTTTTCAGAAACTGTTTCTACCCTGGCGTTATAGGTCTTTCTGCCAAAACTCTCCTCCTGAGCCCATGAGGGGATCAGGCCAAACCGCGCTGAACCAATTGCTATTCTGTCTGTATTGTGGCTTTTCAAAATAATTGGGGCGGGATAAGTTGGAAAAACATCATGCACATTGCTGAGTGGAAGATGCAGATCAAAATGACTTTTTACCCAGTCAACATTAGAAGTAGTGAGATATTGGACGCACATAAAGGATTTCTAAATAGGGGCACAATAGGACGTAATCATGCCCTGTAGTTACAGGGCATGATTAAAAAGTAAATATTTAATAGCCTACGGATTACAGTTTTTTGCGTACGATCTTGAAATCAGGATCATCGACCATGGGTTCTACAGTAAACCCTAAGCTACGCATCAGCTTGAGCATGCCAGGATTTTTTGATAAAACCAAACCGTCGATTTCATCTAGGCCCTTATCTCTGGCAACCTCCATAATGCTAATCATTAAGCGAGATCCAATACCTTGTCCGCCAAAACTATCGGCTACTGCTAATGAAAATTCACAACTGGCTTTATCTGGATTAGTGCTGTAACGAGACACGCCAATAATGCGTTGAGTTTCTACTAGCGTGCCATCATCGTCTATTTGTTTTTCGCGCAATAGGGCGATTAATGCCATCTCTCGGTCATAGTCAATTAAGGTGAACTTTGCTGCCATAGATGGTGGCAGCTCTGGCGAGTTGGAGATGAATCTAAAATACCGAGATTCGGGAGACATGCTCTTGTAGAAGAGTTTAAGCATATCCGCATCATCTGGATGAATGGGTCTAATGAGGTACTCGCCATCATCTTTCAGGGGGCAAACTTGCTCATACTGATGAGGGTAAGGCAAGATCGCTAGATGATTATATAAACCCGCCTGAGTATTTTTCAGTATGGGTGAATTGCTAATAGCAATGCGAGCATCGACTGCAATCGCTCCATTTTCATCTACGATAATTGGGTTGATGTCCATCTCTAATAATTGGGGAAGTTCGCAAGCCATTTCAGAAACGCGCAGCAAAATATGTTCAATAGCTTCTTGGTTGACCGCTGGGGCACCGCGCCAGTCGCCTAAGGTTTGGGCAATACGAGAGCGGTTTATAAGATGGTGTGCCAAGTATTGATTTAAGGGTGGCAATTCCATTGAGCGATCATTTAGAAGTTCGATCATGGTACCGCCAGCGCCAAATGCAATTACTGGCCCAAAAGGCTCTTCGCTCACAAGGCCAATGTAAATCTCACGACCGCGTTTGTTGCGAACCATTTTCTGAACCGTAATGCCATTGATCTTGGCTTGTGGAGCAAGCCTGGATACCGTCTGCATCATGTGACTAAAGATATCTTTGACGCCTACCGCATTCATCACATCCAGTGCTACACCGTTCACATCAGATTTATGGCTAATATCAGGTGAGTCAATTTTTAAAACCACTGGGTAACCGATTTGATTAGCCACCATCATGGCTTCATTTGCATTCTTGGTAAGAATAGTTTGAGTGATGGGGATATGAAATGCTGATAACAGCGCTTTTGATTCCATCTCGGTTAAAACAGTTCTTCGTTCAGCTAAGACATTTTCAATGATAAATTTTGCACCCTCTAAGTCTGGGCTTGCAGAGGCAGAAAGTGGGGGAGGGGTTTGTTGTAAAAGTTTTTGATTGGTGTAAAAACTCGAAATATTTCCAAATGCACCAACTGCGGCTTCTGGTGTTCTAAAGGTTGGGATGTTGGCATTAGCTAACAATAGTCTTCCAACTACCACTGAAGAATCACCCATCCAGCAACTCAAGATGGGTTTGGCAATATCCTTTCGGATACTTGCAATTACGGTTGCCAGTATCAAACTATCAATATTAGGTTTTGGTGAATGAATCATCAAAATTCCATCAATATGAGAATCATGATTGGCGGCTTCAATGGCTGCGCAATATTGCTCGGGAGTAGCTTCTTCTGAAAGATCGATTAAATTTTCCAAAGAGGCATACGGCGAAAGTAGAGGTCTAATTTTGTCGGCGGATTCTTTCGATAACTTGCCTAGCTCAAGGTGAATGGCGCTAATTTGGTCAGCCGCCAATACTCCTGGACCGCCACCATTGGTGATCACCGCAAGGCGATTGCCAACGGGTCGATAACTAGAGGCCAGGCACTTAGCGGCTGAAAATAATTCCACGAATGATCTGACGCGCACAGCCCCTGCACGGCGGATGGCTGCGTCAAAGACTTCATCGCTACCAACAATGGTGCCGCTATGGGTTTTTGCAGCCTCATTGCCAGCACGTTTATGACCTGCTTTTAAGATGATGACAGGCTTGATGTTGGCGGCAGCACGTAAGGCGCTCATAAACTTTCTTGCGCTGGAGATACCCTCTAGGTAGAGGACGATGCTTTGTGTTTTAGCATCGTTACCCAAATAATCTAGGAGCTGGGAAACATCCACGGAAGTATGCTGTCCCACCGATGCAACAAAAGAGAAACCAACACCATTGGTTTTCGCCCAATCAAGCATCGAGCAGGTAAGGGCACCAGATTGAGAGACCAGTGCTAGTCTACCCGGGTTGGCTAGGTCGCCCATGACGCTGGCATTTAAGTGAAGGTGAGGTTTTTGGAAGCCCATACTATTTGGGCCTAAGATATTCATGCCGTAGTGTCGGCCAAGATCCTTTAACTCATCCGACAGTGATTTATCGACGCCAGAACTAATTAAAACGACATTATGAAATTTGAGTCGTCCAGCCAAATCCAAAGCCGTAACTAAATCCTCTTGCGGGAGCGCAATAACAGCCAAACCTTTTGGGCGAACAGGTTTTTGGTGTAAGTCGTGAGTTCCATGAATATCAATGCGCTCTATCTCGCCTAAATATTCGCCATCTTCAAATAACCGGAGAAAAATTTCTTGATAGGAGTGGTGTGTTAACGGCTCTTTAGAGCTAAAGAAAATCGATACGGATTTTGGATCCAGTAAGGAGTCTAGGTAATGTTTTTCCAATTTAATCTGCTCCAATAAGAACTTTAATATGTGCAGCTACGCTACGGGCTAGGGGGCTTAAAACATAACCACCTTCTAAACATGAAACAATGCGCCCTTGAGAGTGCTTATCTGCAATTTCCATCATCTGTTTGGTCACCCATTCAAAGTCAGACTCCACCAATCCAAGATTACCCATATCATCTTCCCTGTGCCCATCAAAGCCCGCAGAGATATAAATCATCTGCGGCTTGAACTCATTTAGGGCCGGAATCCAATAGTTCACAACTGCTTCGCGAAAAGCATCGCTTTTGGAGCGCGATGGTAGGCCAATATTGATCATGTTTTGATCTGGTAAATTTTCTCCGGAAAATGGGTAAATTCCTTGTTCAAAAATGGAGCACATAAGAACGCGATCGTCATCATGAAAAATATCTTCACTACCATTACCATGATGCACATCGAAATCAATCAGAGCAACTCTTTCAAGACCATGTACATCGAGTGCATGCCTTATCCCAACAGCAACATTGTTAAAAAAACAAAATCCATTTGCACTATCGTGTTCTGCGTGATGACCAGGTGGCCTTACGCAGCAAAAGGCATTGCTTGCTGAGCCCTCAAGAACCAGATCGGTTGCCTGGATAGCGGCACCTGCTGATCTTAAGGCTGCAGTGACGGTATATGGATTCATCTTGGTGTCAGGATCGACGAAGTGGTACCCCTCTGTAGGGGCTTGGGCAATCAACTCTTGCACATATAAAGAAGAGTGGGCTCGACTCAGTTGTTCAACAGTCGCTAAAGGCGCATCGTAGGAATCCATGAAATTTAAATAACCCGTTATGAGTAACTGGTCATTAATGGCGCTTAAACGTTCTGGGCACTCAGGATGGCAATTACCCATTTCATGACGAGCGCAGTCAGAGTGGGATATGAACGCAGATGGCAAGAAATTCCCCAATGTAAAAACATGAATTGGTTAGTATCAGGGAAGAGTAGGGCGGGAAGGTTGATATAGGGCAAAAAGTGGGCATGGGGGATACCCTTATAAGCTTATAAAAAAGCCCTTTTAGGCCTCAATCAGGACAAAGTCTCCTATAGAGAGACGTTCTCGAAATTGAGAGAAGGAGAGTGAAGCTTTAGCACCTGCAGCTTGAACGATTTCAATTTGCCCTTCTGGGGTGAATTTGGCGGGATATTGACCTGCTGCAAACGTCATTTCATTCTCGATGCTGGTGCTTAAGCTGAGAGCCTTAATAACCAATTGTTTTGTAATTTCGATACGCATACGACATCTTAAATTCTAATAATTAGAATCGAATGGCTTCCTGCACTCTTAAAAAGAGTTATGCACCAAATTGGTTTGCTTAAGCGCTCTAAATGGAAATATTGATCGCTTTATCGTTTAGTCGTGAGAATTCCCACTCACAAGCTGTTTTTTGCACACTACTAGTGCGCTTAAGTTCTAAATGATATTGAGTAATTGCTAAATTAGTGGAAGTAGATTGCCTTAAACATTTTCTTCTGAATGCCTCCCTATGAAATTAATCACTGCAATCATTAAGCCGTTTAAGTTGGATGAGGTTTATGAGGCTCTCTCTGCTCTCGGGATAGCGGGTATGACAACTTATGATGTTAGAGGCTTTGGGCGACAAAAAGGACATACCGAGCTTTATCGTGGGGCTGAGTACGTTATTGATTTTCTGCTTAAGCAAAAAATTGAAGTGGCGGTCCCCGAAGAGATGCTGGAGTCTGCACTGGCCGTGATTCAAAGAGCTGCCTATTCCGGGAAAATTGGCGATGGAAAAATCTTTGTTAGTCATATACAAGAAGCGCGACGCATTAGAACAGGCGAAAAAGGTTCAATAGCACTTTAAAAAGATTCATATAGAATATGATTTGAAATTATGAGCAATAAAGTCATTCTCGGGAGAGACTGCTTAAAAGAGGTAAAAAGCAGCGCCGAAGGAGCAACCACCCCGGAAACTCTCAGGCAAATGAACCGAAATGATTTGTGAACTCTGAAGAGCTATTGGAGGGTCGTCAATCAATAGCACCGAAGGAGCAAGCAACTTTTTCTAAGTTGTGAATCTCTCAGGTCCAAGACAGAGGGGGTATTTAAATAGCGTTGTGCTATTTAAATCTAATCCTATGGCGTTTTGGAATCTCATAATGAAATCAATTGCAATTATTGGCGGTGGAATCACAGGCGTCACTACGGCATATGCATTGGCCAAGCGCGGGTATCAAGTTACCCTTATCGAGCGCCACCGCTATGCGGGTATGGAAACCTCTTATGCTAATGGCGGTCAATTGTCCGCATCTAATGCTGAGGTATGGAATCATTGGTCCACTATCTACAAAGGCATTAAGTGGGTATTTAAAAAGGATGCACCTCTACTAATTAATTTAAAACCTGATTGGCACAAGCTGTCATGGTTTTCACAATTTATTGCCGCCATTCCAAACTACAAAACCAATACGATTGAAACTACGCGCATGGCAATAGAAGCGCGGAAGTATTTATTTCAATGGGCTCAAGATGAATCGATTGATTTTGATTTAAAACAAGAAGGCATTCTACATATTTATCGAGATAAGGCGGGATTTAGGCATGCTGGAGAGGTTTCTAAATTGCTTGCCTTGGGAGGTTTGGAGCGTCACTCGGTAACCCCTGAAGAAATGAAAATCATCGAACCTACTCTGGCTGGTAAATACTATGGTGGCTATTACACTCAGACCGACTCTACTGGAGACATTCATAAATTTACATACGGTTTATCGCTTGCAGCTGAGAGGCTTGGGGTTAAGACGATTTATGAGCACAAGGTTACAAAAGTAGACTCTGACGGCAAAAAAGTCCATATTGACTTAATGGGTGATGGCGCTACCCATCAATTGGTATTTGATGACGTGGTCATATGCGCTGGAATAGAAAGTCGTCAGTTGGCAAAACAACTGGGTGATGAGGTTAATGTTTATCCAGTTAAGGGTTACTCCATTACTGTAAATTTGAATGATGAAAGAAGTCGCTTGGGAGCGCCAAATGTAAGTTTGTTGGACGATGAAACAAAGTTAGTTACCAGCCGGCTTGGGGTGGATCGTCTAAGGATCGCGGGCACTGCAGAGTTTAATGGCGATAACAAAGATATTCGCGCTGATCGAATTAAGCCTTTAGTTGATTGGGTAGAGGAGTGTTTCCCGGAGGTGAGTACGCGATCAATAGTTCCTTGGGCAGGTCTGCGCCCCATGATGCCAAATATGATGCCGCGGGTAGGTAAGGGGTCAAAGTCCAATGTCTTCTACAACACTGGCCATGGCCATCTGGGCTGGACTTTGTCTGCCTGTACCGCAGAAATGATTGCTGATGTTATTCAATTAGAGACTCCTCCTGATTAAATAATCCTATGCAATACTGAGCTTATCTTCCAAAGAGTCGACTCACTCAACAATGAAAAGTTTGCAAAAATGACTGTGCATTATGACTACGTAGTAATTGCCGGAGGTTTGGCAGGAGCTACTGCCGCCGAGACACTTCGCACTGAGGGAGCCGAAGGCAGTGTTGTCATTTTGTCGGCTGAATCTATTTACCCTTACCAAAGGCCTCCTTTATCAAAGGGCGTCTTAAATGGGGAGATTGCTCCAGAACCCCGTTTTATTTTGGATCCTAAAAAATATCAAGAGCTCAATATTGAGGTTCTCTTAAATAGTCCTGTGACTGGGGTAGATACCAGCAAGCATTTAGTAAAGATTGGATCTGGCGAAGAAGTTCACTATAAGAAATTACTGATTGCTAGTGGATCCACGCCTAAGAAGCTCGATATCCCTGGGGCGACATTAGAAGGCATTCACTACCTGCATGTTTTTACAGATGCAAGTGCTATTCATCAAGAGGCTCAAACTGCTAAAGAATTGGTAGTTATTGGCGGTAGCTTTATCGGTCTGGAAGTGGCTGCTTCGTTAGCGCAGAAAGGACTGAAGGTTACCTTGCTTGAGCGTGAACATCTTCTAGGGCAGTTACAAATGCCCGAAGTTTCAGAATACTTTTTCAATATTTTTGAAAAGCATGGGGTCCGTGTCTTAGTGGGTGAATACCCAGTAGCATTTAAGGGTAACGGACGAGTCAGTTCAGTTGAAACGAGCAAGGGCGAAGTATTGCCCTGTGATTTAGTAGTAATTGGCGCTGGCGTTGTCCCTGAAGTGGATTTTTTGCATGGAAGTGGTATCAAATTAGATGATGGTATTTTGGTCGATGAATATTTACGTACCAACCGCGCCAATATTTTTGCTGCAGGTGATGTTGCCAATTATTACGATCTAGTATTTGGCCGTCACCAGCGTGTTGAGCACTGGGATGGAGCCGTCAAAGAGGCCCGTGTAGCCGCGCAAAACATGTTGGGTAATAAAGTGCCTTATCTTGAGGTGCCTTATTTTTATAGCGATGTGTTTGATGTGAGTTGCAATCTTCTTGGACTTATTGAGAGGCCCTATGAGTGCATTTATCGAGGTTCGCTAGAGTCTGGCTCATTTGCCGCTTTCTTCTTGCGAGACAACATACCAATAGCTTTGTTTTCTTTGGGCAGGCCTTCTGAAGAAACGAAAGTAGTGGAGTCGCTGATAAAGCACAAAGTGAATCTAGAAACGGTAAAGTCAAAACTTTCTGATCCTGATTTCTCTTTATCTCATATTCCCAATCAAAATATTTTGATATTGCAAGGTGGGGGTGCCTTTGGGGCATTCGAGTGTGGTGCGATGAAGGCTTTAGTTGAAGGTCATATTTCACCGAATATTGTTGCGGGAGTCTCTATCGGGGCATTTAATGGCGCAATTATTGCGGGTAATCCTGACAATCCTGTAGAAGCGCTCGAAGCTTTCTGGAATGAGTTAAAGGTAGATACGCCACCTGGCCCTACGGAAGAGTTTCGTCAGATGCAGGCGTGTAACCAAATTGCCGCATTGGGTGTACCCAACTTCTTTAAACCCCGCTGGCTTAATCCCTTTACCTGCTTTACTCAATTGCCTAATCAGTGGACCAGTCTTTACGATACTTCCCCGGTAAGAGGGCTACTGGAAAAGTATGTCGATTTCAGTAAATTGAAATCAAGCCCAGTGCGATTAATGATTAGTGCAGTGGATGTGGAGACTAGTGAATTAGTTATGTTTGATAGTTATATCGATACCCTTACTCCTGATCATATTTTGGCAAGTGGTAGTTTGCCTCCTGGTTTTCCGTGGACAACTATTAACGGGCGCCACTACTGGGATGGGGGGATTGTTAGCAATTCACCCTTAGATCAGGTGCTTGATCGCTGCGGAACTTCAGGTAAACAGGTATTTGTTATTGATCTTTTCCCAGGCTCCATTAATCACTTGCCAGGCAACCTTTTGGATGTGTTGGGAAGAAGGGATGAGATTTTGTACTCCGAGAGAATTCGTAGTGAATTAAAAACTCAAACACTTGTTTTGAACTTTCAAAAACTGGTTGAGGAGGTCATGAGTGAAGTGCCCCCTGAAAAGCTTAATAAGTTAAGACATCGCCCAGGATATATCCAGTTAATGGCGTCGGAATCGCCGATGAAGGTCACGCGTATTACACGCGAGAATTCAGAAGATGAGCCATCCTCTAAGGATTACGACTTTTCCAGAAAGACCATTGAAAATCTGATGCAGTCTGGATATCGGGTTACTAAGAAAGCCTTGACTGCCAATTCATAGGGTTGGCTAAGTTTAGCGGGGCTTTGCCAGAGTTGGTAACGGGTTAACCCTTGAGGTAGGGCTGGCTGTTCTTCAATTCATGAATGTTGATCTGAAATTGTTAAAATACAAGCTCAAGAATGATCAAAAATTAAAGGTCTGGGAATGAAAAAAATTCTGTTATTGGGTTCTGGTGAGTTGGGTAAAGAATTCGTTATTAGCGCTAAGCGTTTAGGTTGCTACGTAATTGCGTGCGATAGCTACGCAGGAGCACCAGCAATGCAAGTTGCTGACGAAAGCTGTGTATTTAGCATGCTTGATGAAGTTGCTTTACGTGCTGCCATCTCCAAATATCAGCCTGATTTAATTGTTCCTGAGATCGAAGCTATTCGTACCGAAGTTCTTTTGGATGTTGAAAAAGAAGGCTTTGAAGTCATTCCTAGTGCCAGAGCCGCCAACCTGACAATGAATCGCGATCGCATTCGTGATGTAGCGGTTGGTTTAGGTGTTAGAACTGCGAAGTTTAGTTATGCGGAATCTGCTGAAGCGCTTTTAGCCCATGCTAAAACTATTGGTTTTCCAGTGGTAATCAAGCCTGTGATGAGCTCTTCTGGTAAGGGTCAAAGTGTTGCCAAGACTGAGGCTGACATTCAAGCAAGCTGGGACTATGCCTGCTTAGGTATGCGCGGTGATCGCAAGAAAGTGATTGTTGAAGAATTCATCAAATTTGAATTTGAAATTACTTTATTAACCGTTCGGCAAAGAAATGGCAAAACTATATTCTGCCCACCTATTGGGCATGTCCAAGAACGTGGCGACTATCAATACAGCTGGCAGCCTCAGCCAATGAAGCCTGAATATTTAAAAGTAGCCGAAGATATGGCCGCTAAAGTGACTTCGGATTTGGGTGGAGCGGGCCTTTTTGGTGTTGAATTCTTTGTTACTAAAGATGAGGTTATTTTCAGTGAGCTAAGCCCACGTCCACATGACACCGGCATGGTAACGATGATTAGTCAAAACCTCAGTGAATTTGATTTGCATGCTAGAGCTATTCTTGGTTTGCCGATTCCATTCATTGAGTGTGTAGAAGGCGCTAGCGCTGTCGTCTTGGCCTCCGAGGATGGTAAGGATCCAACCTTTACCGGTGTTGAAGAAGCTTTAAGTCAGCCTGGTATTGATGTGCGCATCTTTGGTAAACCTACCACTCGCCCCTATCGCCGTATGGCTGTTGCCTTGGCTGAGGGAGCGGATGCTTTGGCAAGAGCACGTGCAGCTGCAGCGAAAATCACAGTGCATTCACACTAAGCGTTAAATAGTAAAAACTATCCTAGGATGGTTTTTACTCTGCAACTGGTGCACGAGTTAAATCGGGAAAAAGTACCTCTGTAAATCCAAAGTGACTAAAGTCTTTAACCCTCATAGGAAATAGTTTGCCAATGAGATGGTCGCATTCATGTTGTACAACACGTGCATGAAACCCTTCTACTGTTCTATCAATAGAGTGACCTTCACGGTCAAGGCCTTGATAGCGAATTTTGTTATAGCGGGGCACTTTTGCCCTAATCCCGGGAACCGATAAACAGCCCTCCCAATCTTCTTCTTGCTCATCACTAAGAAGGGAGATCATGGGGTTAATTAAAATGGTTTCGGGCACCCCCTCCGCATCAGGGTAGCGTGGGTTTTGTTTAAAGCCAAAGACCACTAGTTGCTTGTCTACTCCGATTTGAGGAGCCGCCAATCCGGCGCCATTTACTGCATACATAGTTTCAAGTAAGTCATCAATCAAGATCTGAATTTCCTGAGATGAAATTTGCTCGTGCTTTATGGGGTGGGCTAGCTCTAGTAAGCGAGGATCACCCATTTTTAATATTTTATGGATCGTCATATCTTTGCTATCTTAATCAATTATTAAGATCTGGGGATATAGCGCAAAGGAGTGGGTAATTTGGCTATTTTCCCGCTTCAAATTTGGAGTGGAAGGTGGGTTGGATTGCGATACTATCGCTAAACTTACGGATTATTTTCATAAAACGATTTATCGGAGACAAACTTGAAAAAGACAGACCTTCCACTCAGTGATGATATTCGCCTTTTGGGCAGAGTATTGGGAGATATTGTTCGAGAACAAGAGGGTGAGGCTGTTTATGGTCTGGTGGAGCAAATCAGAACCTTATCAGTTTCCTTTCACCGTGATGCCAATCAGGCAGACAATCGAAAGCTAACAAAGTTACTTAAAGGCTTAAGTAGCGATAGTGCTATGAAGGTACTTCGTGCCTTTACATATTTTAGTCACTTGGCAAATTTGGCTGAGGATAGGCATCATATTCGCCGTCGTACGGCATATGAGAGGATGGGAAGTTATCAGGATGGCAGTATTCCAGTAGCAATGAAAAAGCTTCATGCGGCTGGTGTAACTAGTCAAATGATTTCCAAAACACTGGAAGAAAGTTTAATTTCTCCCGTACTCACAGCTCACCCAACAGAGGTTCAGCGAACCAGTATTTTGGAGGCTGAACGGGACATCGCAAATCTTTTAAGTGCTCGCGACCAAATTAAAGAATCTTCAAGGGTGAATAATCCCAGTAAGGATGCGCTTCTGGTAAAAGAGCTAAAAGCGAATGAAGAGCAAATTCGCGCAAGGGTATTGCAACTCTGGCATACCCGTCTATTGCGTTTTACTAAGCTCACGGTTATGGATGAGATTGAAAATGCACTAACTTATTATGAAACCACCTTTTTGCGTGAGATTCCTAAGATCTATGCGCAGCTAGAAGATTCACTTTCAGGAAACTCTGTAGCCAGCTTCTTAAAGATGGGGCAGTGGATAGGAGGGGATCGAGACGGCAATCCTAATGTCAATGAGAGCACGCTTGAGTACGCCATTACTAGGCAAGCGGAGATGGTACTGCGGCATTATCTGACAGAAGTCCATTATCTCGGTAGAGAGCTTTCGGTATCCGCTTTGCTTTTGAAGTTTTCCAAGAAAATGCAAGATCTTGCTGGAGCATCTCCGGATGCTAATGAGCATCGTCAGGACGAACCTTATCGTCGGGCTTTAACGGGAATGTATTCTAGATTGGCAGCGACCCTTAAGGTTTTAACTCATACAGATGCCGCTCGACATGCTGTTGCTCCTCAAAACCCCTATACCTATGCCGAAGAATTTTTGGCGGATTTAAAAGTCATTGAGGCTTCTTTAATTTCTCAGGGCGCTAAGGCTTTATCTGATCGCCGCTTGCGTGGGTTGATTAGAACTGTAGAAGTATTTGGATTTCATTTGGCTACGGTCGATTTGCGTCAAAGTTCTGATATGCATGAGGCTGTCCTAGTCGAGTTACTCAATATCGCCTCTATAGAGTCCAACTATTCAAATCTGTCGGAAGCTCAAAAACGAGAGCTATTAATCTCATTGCTAAAAGACCCTAGACCTTTACGAGTTAATAGCCACCAGTATTCTGAATTCGCATTATCGGAAATTGGTATTTTTGAGATGGCTAAAAAATTGCGCCACCTCTTTGGTAAGGAAGCGATTCGCCATTACATCATTAGCCATACAGAAACAGTGAGTGATTTATTGGAAGTCCTCTTACTGCAAAAAGAGGTGGGTCTCATGCGTGGGGTTATTGGTAAAAAGGCTACTGCCGATTTGATCGTGGTGCCTTTATTTGAAACCATTGGGGATTTACGCAATGCCGCGCCAATCATGCGCGATTTTTATGCCTTACCAGGAATCTTGGAGCTGGTGAAAAAATCTGGGGCAGAACAAGACATCATGCTGGGTTATTCCGATTCCAATAAAGACGGTGGAATTGTGACGAGCAATTGGGAGTTATATTGCGCTGAAATTGCCTTGGTTCAAGTCTTTGAAGCGCTAGAAAAGAGTGCTGGCATTAAGTTACGCCTGTTCCACGGTAGAGGAGGTACAGTTGGTCGTGGAGGTGGCCCAAGCTATGATGCGATTTTGGCTCAGCCACCTGGAACGGTCCGAGGGCAGATCCGTTTAACAGAGCAGGGTGAAGTCATTGGATCTAAGTACGCAAATCCTGAAATTGGTAGGCGCAATTTAGAGACTTTAGTTGCCGCGACTTTGGAGGCGACTTTATTAAGTCCAACCAAGCCAGCGACTAAAGCATTTTTAGAGGCAGCAGCAAAGTTGTCACAAGCGAGCATGGATGCTTATAGAGGTTTGGTTTATGAAACGCCAGGGTTTGCGGAATTTTTCTTTGATGCGACCCCTGTTCGTGAGATTGCCAAATTGAATATTGGCTCTCGACCAGCAAGCAGAAAGGCAAGTCAAAAGATTGAAGACTTGCGCGCTATTCCATGGGGCTTTAGTTGGGGTCAGTGCCGCATGACCTTACCAGGCTGGTATGGTTTTGGTTCAGCTGTAGAGTCTTTTTTAAATCAACCTAAGGCTGCGGATAAAAAAGCGGCATTAAGTCTTTTGCAAAAAATGTATAAAGAGTGGCCATTTTTTAGAACCCTTTTATCCAATATGGATATGGCCTTGGCGAAAAGTGATTTAGCTCTAGCCTCGCGTTATAGCGAACTAGTACCGGATTTAAAGTTACGAAAAAAGATTTTTGGCGCCATTGAATCTGAATGGAACAAAACTGTAAATGCACTGAACCTTGTGACGGGAGAAAGGATGCGATTGGCCAAGAATCCTGCTTTAGCTAGGTCTATTCGAAACCGTTTCCCCTACATTGATCCCTTGCACCACTTGCAAATTGAGCTCGTCAGACGATATCGTGCTGGTAAGCATGATGAGCGAGTGCAAAGAGGCATTCACATTGCAATTAATGGGATTGCGGCTGGATTGCGTAATACAGGCTAACCATTCTTCTAGACTCAGGCTTTGTAAATAAAACCCCTTGAATTTTGTGGGTCAGTTCATTTGACCTCAAAGGGGTTTTTCTCATGCCAACTGAAAAACCTTAGCTAGTTTGCGGAAAGATTAGCGACTCATATAAGCTTCTTCGTTGTAGGTCGAGACCCAGTTTGGCCTAAAAATAAGGAAGATGGCCAATAACATTCCTGATAAAGATCCTTCCATAAAGGCGACGATGATTAGTCCCAATATCCAACCTTCCAAATCTGTGTGTCGGGCTAAGCCACCAAATAATTGCTGAACAATTAATAGAAAGATTCCAGATAGGATGGTGCTGACAAAAGCGGCAACATAGCCATTCCCTAGAATCAACACAAAAAGGTGTTTTGGGATAAATCTCTGGATTAGTTGAATGACAAAATAAGAAAAGAAGGTGGGCACTACGCTCACCATCAAATATTGCTGGCTAGCTTCTAGGTAGCTACCTTGGACGACATAAATTCCTAAAAAGGCAACGGGAAATAGAATGGTCAGGGCAATAGCGGGACCAAACATGGCCGTGAGCAATGAAGCGCCATAAAAGTGAAAAATTAACCCATAAAACCTACCGGGTTCTTGACCAGGCAATGTTGGGGAAATATTCCAAGCAATGGCAAGGAAGACTATTAAGGCAATAGCCAATCCATTAAGTGGGGGCTTAAAGAAAATTTTGGGAGGGCTCTTATAGAGTGCCCCGAGAAAGATGGCGATTGCCAGCCCTAACCAGATCATGATTTCCTTCTTTAGGGGGTTGATTTTAGGGATGAATCTAATCAGTCTAATCAATATTCCCCAAAAGACTAATCAGCATTTCCACTAGGAAGCCTTTTAGGCTATTGCAGATACCTTCTGGTGGCATGTAAAGGTGGTAACCTTAAAGTATAAGAAAAGCTTGATTACAAGGAATTTGCATGGACCGTTTTTTAATTTTTCTCTCTGAACTTCCGTATTCATGGTTAGGCGTTTTATTCGTTTTATTTGTCATTTTTGAATTTTTATATCGGCTAACACGCAGAATTTTGTACGAATTTAAATATCTCAGAAAACGCTATTCAGAAGAGCAAAGAAAAAACATCTCCCTTTACATTATTGGAGTTGGGTTTCTAGTCTCCTTGCCTTTCTATGGTGCCAAGTATTTGCGAATTTTGAATGCTCTTAACGAATTAATTCGACTTTAACTTTAATAAGTTGTTTGTTGCATAGAAAAGATGCGCTTATGTTTGTTAATAAGATAGATACAACTAAAGGCTAGCCAAGTCTGGCCTCTGAGTTAATGTGTCAGGGTTCGTCATAACTTGGCTAGATTTCGCGAAAACGAGTTGTCCGCTTAATTAACCCTGTAAATTGGTTGTAAATCCAATAAATCCTCATCATATTGAGCTTAAGTGCGATTCTTACCCTTTACAACGGTATGAGTACTACGAATTCTCCATAATGGATCCCGCCGCCAATGGTTAAGAACTCATCTGGCAAAACCCCATCAAAAGAAGTTCTAATTCGATCTTCTGTTGCCATATCTGTCATTTTGGGATCAACCCTTACGAGCTACTTATGCCGCTCTCAAGGCCTTAGCAGGCCCTAATTTATGGAGATTGTTGTTATCCCCTCTCAATCTAAAAAATTAACCCTAAATTTCAATTTAGGAGTTTTATATTGCCGGTAGCTTGGGCGATACTGAAGGGCTTCAGGCGATGTTTTAGGGTGATGAATGTTGATCTAATTTATCGATAATAACGATCTATATTAATCATTAGACAGATTAACCTAAAGCTTGAATAATTCAAGTTCCAACACATCTTTAATTAAGGAAAAGAAATGTCACTTATTAATACAGCAGTTAAACCATTTGCAGCCCAGGCTTACCATAACGGTAAATTCGTATCAGTTAGCGACCAGGACCTCAAGGGTAAGTGGTCGGTAGTTTTCTTTTACCCAGCTGACTTTACATTTGTATGCCCAACAGAATTGGGTGACTTAGCTGACGAATACGCTGACTTTAAGAAAATGGGTGTTGAAGTGTATTCAGTATCTACGGATACTCAGTTCACACACAAAGCATGGCATGACGCATCAGACACAATCAAAAAGATTCAATACCCAATGGTTGCGGATCCAACCGGTACGATCACACGCAATTTCGATGTAATGATCGAAGAGGAAGGTTTGGCATTGCGCGGTACTTTTGTTATCAATCCAGAAGGCGTTATCAAAGTTTGTGAAATTCATGACTTAGGTATTGGCCGTGATGCAAAAGAATTGAAGCGCAAAGTACAAGCTGCTCAATATATCGCCGCTCATCCAGGTGAAGTATGCCCAGCAAAGTGGACTCCAGGCGAAGAAACATTGAGCCCATCTATTGATTTGGTAGGCAAGATCTAAGTAAGCACTTATCTATCGCCTTGTATGAAGGGGTAAAGGCGATAGAGAATTTAGTGGGCAGAGGTTCATCTGTTTGGACCTCTCTCCAATACATTCTCACAATATTCAAAGTGAATGCTTAAAAATTAAAGTGAAAGTTACATCATGTTAGATAGCAATATTCAAACCCAATTAAAAAGCTACTTCGAAAAGATTCAGCATCCAGTTGAGGTGGTCGCTACGCTTGATGACAGTCCAAAGTCCAATGAAATGTTGGAACTACTGCGTGAATTGACTCAATTGACCGACAAAATTTCTCTAAAGGAAAATGGCTCGGCTGCCCATACGCCGTCATTCACAGTTGGCAAGCCTGGCGAAGTAGCACGCATCAGTTTTGCTGGTATCCCAATGGGTCATGAAATGACTTCTTTGATACTGGCGCTTTTACAAACGGGCGGTCACCCAGCTAAAACCGAACAAGCGGTGATTGACCAAATCAAAGGTTTGTCTGGTCCATTGCGTTTTGAGACATTTATTTCTTTGTCTTGCCACAACTGCCCAGACGTTGTTCAAGCGCTCAATTTAATGGCAGTACTTAATCCGCAGATCGAACATGAAATGATCGACGGCGCACTCTTTCAGGATGAGGTGACTGAGCGTCATGTCATGGCTGTGCCAATGGTATTTTTGAATGGCGAGTTATTTGGTCAAGGACGCATGACGGTCGAAGAGATTGCTGCCAAGTTAGATACAGGCTCCGCGGAAAAAGATGCTGCATTGATTAACGCTAAAGAGGGCTTTGATTCCCTCATTATTGGTGGTGGACCTGCAGGTGCTTCCGCTGCAATTTACTCGGCCAGAAAGGGCATTCGCACTGGCATTGTGGCCGAACGTTTTGGCGGTCAGGTTGCCGATACCGTTGGGATTGAGAACTTTATTTCCGTAAAAGAAACAGAGGGGCCTAAGTTGGTGATGGCTTTAGAGCAACATGTCAAATCCTATGATGTTGATGTGATGAACCTACAGAAAGCAGTAGCGCTCGCTAAGAGTGGCGATGAAATTGAAGTTACCTTGGCTAATGGTGCGAGCCTCAAAAGCAAAACAGTCATTCTGAGTACTGGTGCACGCTGGCGTGAAATGAATGTCCCTGGTGAGCAAGAATATCGAGGAAAAGGCGTTGCCTACTGCCCGCATTGCGATGGCCCTCTTTATAAAGGCAAACGCGTTGCTGTGATTGGTGGAGGCAACTCTGGGGTTGAGGCTGCTATTGACTTGGCTGGTATTGTTAGTCACGTCACCCTTATTGAGTTTGATACTAAGTTACGTGCAGATGCTGTTTTACAGAAAAAATTGTATAGCCTGCAAAATGTCACGGTTATTCTGAATGCCTTAAGTAAAGAGGTATTAGGTGCCGCTGGAAAAGTGACGACTTTGCGTTATGAAGATCGCGCTACTAATCAGATGCACGATATTGCACTAGAGGGTATTTTTGTCCAAATTGGTCTCTTACCTAATACAGATTGGCTTAAGGGCGTTATCGAGCTATCTCCACGTGGGGAAGTCATTGTGGATGATCGCGGTCAAACCTCTATGCCTGGTGTATTTGCAGCTGGTGACTGTACAACTGTTCCTTACAAGCAAATTATTATCGCGATGGGTGAAGGTGCTAAGGCCTCACTGGGAGCATTCGATTATTTGATTCGATCTTCGGTTGCATAAGTAGTTTGTTTTTTTCATGGAGTTATATACAAAATAAAGGCCTTATATGCAGCGCATTACATCAACCGTCTTGTGCATAGCTTTATCCGCTGCTGTTAGCTGTTTTGCTGAAGAAGTTGTCAGCCCAGATCAAGTTGTTACCGCTATTGAAAAACAGTTTGGGACTACTCCAGGACAAAGGCGAAACCATATCAATGGTGTTTGTGTATCTGGTTCATTTGTGGGTGATAAAGCTGTTCAAGCATATACAACTTCATCTTTATTTTCAGGAAAGACCATCCCAGTTATCGGTCGATTTTCATTGGCGGGTGGAAGCTTAAAGATTCCAGATACCGCCAGAAATCCGCGTGGCATGGCGCTAGAGTTTGAGTTACCAAATAAGAGTGCGCAGCACTTCACAATGCTGAACGTGCCTGTATTTGGAGCGGCAACTCCGTCATCTTTTTATGATGGCGTCATAGCCAATACGCCCGATCCAGAAACTGGGAAGCCTGATCCTGAGAAGATTGCGGCATACAAAGCAAGTCACCCTGATGCTAAGGCTTTAGGTGAGTATCTTGCCAAAAATAATCCTGTTGTCAGTTATGCGAACAGCGATTTTTATAGTATTCATACTTTTAAATTCACCAATAAGAATCATCAAACTACATTGGTGAAGTGGCGCTTCGTGCCTGACGATGGAATAAGGCGTTTTACCGATGAGCAGCTAAAAACGGCATCAACGCGTTTTTTAGATCAAGACATTATTGCTAAAACACAAGCTGGTCCGGTACGTTGGAATATGATTTTGACGATTGGAGAGCCAACTGATGAGCAAATCAACCCAACAATCTATTGGCCATCTGATCGCCGTGAAATTAAGGCGGGTGTTTTAACCTTAACTTCAGCAAGTCCACAAAAAGATGGTGCTTGCGACAAGATCAATTTTGATCCTTTGGTGATGGCCCCTGGGATTGCCCCTACCGATGATCCTGTACTTTTATTTAGATCTCCGGCTTATGCGGATTCTTACGCAAAAAGGTTAACTGGCAAATAAATAGGTTTAAGATTTATCCAAGGTTGGAGAATTATTCATTCGAGATTTCTCATAAATAAAGGGAGAAAATCATGTCAACACAAGGATCTTGCCCATTTTCAGGTGGCAGTCAAAAGAAACCCACCAGTAAAGACTGGTGGCCGAATCAGTTAGATTTAAAACTCTTAAATCAGCATTCCCCATTAATAAATCCCATGGACGAGGGATTTGATTACGCCAAAGAATTCAAAAGCTTAGATCTCCAGGCTGTCATTAAGGATTTAAATATCTTGATGACGGATTCTCAGGATTGGTGGCCCGCTGACTACGGTCACTACGGACCATTTTTTGTTCGCATGGCTTGGCATAGCGCTGGTACCTATCGCATTGCTGATGGTCGTGGCGGAGCCGGTGCTGGAGCTCAGCGTTTTGCCCCGCTCAATAGTTGGCCAGACAATGTGAGTCTAGATAAGGCTCGCCGTTTGCTTTGGCCCATCAAGCAGAAGTACGGTAAAAAAATCTCCTGGGCAGATTTGATGGTATTGGCAGGCACTATTGCTATGCAATCTATGGGGCTGAAGATTTTTGGTTTTGCTGGCGGGCGTGAAGATGTTTGGCAGGCTGAGGATATCTACTGGGGGCCAGAGGGTAAGTGGCTTGCAGATGAGCGCTATCAAGGTGATCGTGAACTTGAAAATCCTTTGGCAGCTGTGCAAATGGGCTTGATATATGTAAACCCTGAAGGCCCTAATGGCAATCCTGATCCAATAGCAGCCGCGCGAGATATTCGTGAAACGTTTGCACGCATGGCAATGGACGATGAAGAAACCGTAGCCTTGATTGCAGGTGGTCATACCTTTGGTAAGGCTCATGGCGCAGCTGATCCTGGTAAATATGTCGGTCCAGAACCAGAAGCGGCACCGATTGAACAACAGGGTTTAGGCTGGAAAAATTCCTTTGGAACGGGAAATGCTGACGACACGATTTCCAGTGGATTAGAAGGGGCATGGACCAATAATCCCATCACTTGGGATAACAATTACTTTGATAATTTGTTTGGCTATGAATGGGAGCTCACGAAGAGTCCTGCCGGTGCTCATCAGTGGACGCCTAAAGAAGCATCTGCACAAAGGACTGTTCCAGATGCGCATAATCCTGCCTTGAAACATGCGCCAATGATGTTTACAACAGATTTGGCTCTCAGGATGGATCCTGCTTACGCCAAGATAGCAAAACGCTTTCATGAGAATCATCAAGAACTTACTGATGCGTTTGCTCGAGCTTGGTATAAGTTGACCCATCGCGATATGGGGCCTCTATCTCGTTACTTGGGCCCATTGGTGCCAAAAGAGCAATTGCTTTGGCAGGACCCCATTCCTCCTGTGACTCATCCATTGATTGATGCATCGGATGTATCTAGTTTAAAAGTTAAGCTCTTGGCATCGGGATTATCGATTTCTCAGTTGGTGAAAACCGCTTGGGCATCGGCAGTCACATTTAGAGGTGGTGATAAACGTGGTGGTGCAAATGGCGCTCGTATTCGACTTGCCCCACAAAAGGATTGGCCTGTAAATCAGCCAGAGCAGTTAGCCAAAGTATTAAAAGTGCTTGAGGGTATTAAGCAGGAATTTAACAATACTCAATCTGATGGTAAAAAAGTTTCCATCGCCGACTTAATTGTCTTAGGGGGATGCGCCGCTATCGAAGAAGCTGCTAAAAGAGGTGGCCATAGTACGAATATTCCTTTTGCACCAGGTCGCACTGACGCAGTAGCTGAGCAAACAGACGTTCATTCTTTTGCCGTGCTTGAACCTACGTCAGATGGATTTAGAAACTTTCTTGGACAACACCAGGAGGACTCAGCCGCAGAACGTTTGGTGGATCGTGCAAATCAATTAACCCTAACCCCACCAGAAATGACGGTACTCATTGGCGGTATGCGCGCTTTAAATGCAAATTTTGATCAATCGTCTTTAGGCGTATTTACTACGAGACCAGAAACACTATCAAATGATTTCTTTGTGAATCTGCTAGATATGAATACCGTTTGGAAAAAATCGAGTGTGAATGGTGTTTTAGAAGGGTTTGATCGTAAATCGGGTGAGCTCAAATGGACTGGCACAGTTGTCGACTTGGTTTTTGGCTCAAATTCTGAGTTGCGAGCACTTGCCGAGGTTTACGCATGCAGTGATTCTGAACAAAAGTTCGTCAAAGATTTTGTTTCGGCCTGGATCAAGGTGATGAATTTAGATCGATTTGATTTAAGGTGATTTAGCTAAAAAACGCACTTCGGTGCGTTTTTTACTATTAATCTGACAAAAGAGGTAAATTTCTAAGGCCTTGATTAAAAAGGTAAAAGTAGAAATTAGCAATGAACTGACTCTGATATTGCTTTTTGCCTCCAATGCCATGGATTATTATCCTTACATGGGGTGCGGGCCAATTGAGAGTGGCTTCATCGAGACGGGTTCCGCCAGTTTGCGAGCCCACATATACGAGCCCTATACTTCTTACCTCTAACTCTATTCTCCAGATTGAATTTTAGTGCCACTTTAAAGTGCATCTAAAAAGAGTTTAGGGTCTAAGGATGCAAACATAGCCTATTGTCATTTAATGCGGATAAAGTAGATAAGTGAATGATTTTGTTATCTACTTTCTTAGATGAAATGAGACGTGAATCAAATGAAACGAGAGATCTTTAGCTTATTAATGAATATTAAAAATGAAGTCCTAAAGGCAATATATGGCCCGGACAAAATTACTAAGTTAGTGGATTCTGAAATGGGAGCTGTAGTTGTCAATGATCCGCCTGGCATTCCAGAGGACAAGCAGTCTCTCCCTGATAGTAAGTTAAGTACGGTATTACGCGGTGGCGATGAGATCATTCATCTTTTGCCAGAAACTCGTTATTTTGAGGTTACTGATGCGGGGATGGGTAGAAAAGTTGCCTATACTATTTCAGGGAATTTAAACGCCAAAAAAGTACTACTGTGTTTGCCTGGCTTATTAGAAACAAAAGCTTCTTTTATGCTTTTGCATTCTTACTTTCTCAAGTTTGAAGAATGCTTGGTGATAAGTATTGATTTTTCAGGTAGAGGTCAATCCGATTCGATGGGGGATCGGGAAGCATACAAAATGTCCCTTTATCTGACTGATATTAGTCAATTGATTCGTGAAGTCATCTTTAGGGAAAAAGCAGGGCGCTCGCCAAAGCTCACTGTTCTTGGAACAAGTATGGGTGGGGTTCTAGCAATGCATCTCACGAAAATATTTGATGGAAAAATCGCTGGCATCATCCTTAATGATATTGCCCTGACGGTAAATTGGACTTCTTTATATTCCCTATATAAATCCATGAAGAACGAGGCCGGGTTTAAAGAGGTGCGTGAGTTAGCAAAAGACTTAAGTGTTGATGAGCGGGCCATCCGAGACGTGCAGTTACCAGGACATTTTGATTTATCCTTTCGTGCGGATATTTGGGGGATGAATTTCCATGAGGCTCTAGAGGACTATGCGGGCAAAGTTGGTCTGATATATGGTGGTAAGTCTCAGATATGTACGAAACAGAGGGTAGAGGAAGCAAAGGAATTTTTTCCAAAGCTTAAGCTTTTCGAAGTGCCAGATTCTGGGCATCCAGCACCTTTTAATATAGGTGTCTGTGGCTTTATTCAGTCGGAAATGAATATCTAATACAGATTGTCTAAGGGGGGTTCTGTATTAATCTGGCAGTTTCATTAAATCGTTGATTGCGAGTTGGCCAGAGCTTAGCGCTCGGGCACGAATTCCGCCATTGCATTCAAATGCCTCAAAAAAATGTTTTTTGTTCGCTAGTTTGGACGGTCTTTCGCATGGAATACAGAGCTCAATTCCTTCAAATTGAATTTTGCCAACAGAAAAAGTTTTACCCACTAAATCGTTGAGCTCTTCAGGCGTGATTTCTCCTAGAACAATATTTCTTCTAGTTTCTTCGTCGGTAAATGTTTTATGACCGCCCAAATTTAAAAAATGGTTGGCCCGATCAATTCCCATGCGGGCAATAAAGGTGACATCTCTCACTTTGCTTGGTTTTGAGTGGGAGTAGGCGCCTTTATTTAGGGCGTATCGATCTCCCTCGATACCTTGATTGGCAATGATGTTTGCCTTGGCCGTTTGTATTAATTCGAGTCCGGCATCTTGAGTAAGATAAATGGCTTGTATAAAAGTCATTTTCTAAGAGTGCGGTTAATGATGTGAAATAAGAAGAAGGCAAAAAATACTAAGCCAATAATCCAATGGGTCAGCTCGGTTCCCTCATGAATCTCTTCGGGGCCATAGTAAAGGAGTAGAGCGGTAACCACCAGAATCGAAAGAAAGGCAAGCTGAGAAATACCGCTAATCAAATTTTTCTGAGATTTAAGGCCTGCTTTGATATGAAATGGTAGTACCGTACCAAATGCCATTAAAGCGAACGCCGATCCCACTCCGTGGAGTGTTAATACCAAATGATCTCCCAAGATGGATCGTGAAATATGAAATTCGTGTCCTAGTAAAAAGGCGATGCCCGATAAAGAGCAAATAGAAAGTGCGGAGATGGTGAACCAGCGTTGCCAAGATGGCATTTTTCCTAGACCATGTTTTCTCATGCTGTAATCTTTATGGCCTGTGCAGAGAAATGTTCAAAACAGGGGCGTGAGTCATTTTGAGAGATGGCAAAAACTTTTGTTAAGGCATCAGCATACATGCATTCAGGTGCCAATATAGAATACGAACCGTTAAATTCTACATGTTCCATATTTAGAGGATTCACAATATAACTAAGCTTATTCATATCATCCCTAGACTTTGAATAGTACAAGCCCGTACTCGCAATAGAGCCCTCTTCTAGAGCTCCAATGGGGATCAATTCATTGGGGTTGGTTGGTGAGCGCACTTGAATTTCTTTTGAGATATTTCCAAAAACCCTTAAATCTCCACCAGCATTCACTGAGCCTGACTCAATCCCATTCGCTTTGAGTGTTTCTACTGCTTTATCTACAGCGAACCCTTTGGCAATTCCCCCAAGATCCAATTGAATGGGCTTATCCGATCTCACTTTATTGGGTTTAATCAATATCAGATTTGATAAGTCTCCACATTCAATGGTTTGAGTATTTTTATGATTAGGCAAGAGTCCTGCCCTGATAAGTTTCGCTCCAACAGCGCAATCAAATAATCCAGCTGATAACGTATGAATTTCTTTGGCAGCCGAAAGTACTTTGAAGGTCCATTCATGAACTTCCAAGGTTTCAATATGGGAGCGCGCATTAATACTTGAAAGTTCGCTATCTGGATTATGAAACCCCATTAATTTTTGAACCAACTCAATCACCTCAAAAGCCTGATCCATTGCATGATTAGCTATACGTTCAGAGTATTGAGGGGATGTCTCATTTACAGAAATTTCTACATAAGTGCCCAACAGGGGCTTACACCGAATCATTTTGCTTTTGATTTTAATATTAAGTCGTACATGACCATAATGCGTTTTACCCCGTCGGTAAGGTGTTTACTGGAAAGCGTTGCCCCAGAAATATTTTCTATGTCTTTCTTGAGTTTGATAGGATCTTCGACAGTCTTACCAACAAACTGCTTACGCCAGCTCTCATCGGCAACTTCATAGCCATAAGATTCAACATACTCCATGATCTCGATCCCCTGAACTGCGCCAGTAGGGGAGATGCCCACTGCGTAAGTAATCATTTCATGTTTGCCAACTACTTCATCCACTATGAAGTAGTTGCCATCAGATGCCTTCCATACTCTATCGCCTTTAAAGGGGTGACTCACGCTGGAGGCTGATTGCATTTTGTCTTGCACATCGTCAGTCAATAGCAAAGGTGTTTTGGTGAATTGCTTATTGGGAAAGATGAGCTTTTGAGCTTGCTCGGCTGAAACATAAATTTTTGCGTGTGCATAGATTGGTGCACCAACAAGGGCAATTCCAGTTAAAGCCAGGAGGGGGTTCGGTTTCCAATTCATGTTGCGATAGCTTCCTGGTTTATGCAATCAGTAATTCATTCGCTTCATTGCAAAGCGTTTGAAGTTCTGAAGTTGAGTCTTTGAGCTCCGCTAAGGCGTCAAACATTATTAAAGCCCTTTCCCTTGCGGTAGGGCATTGGGTAGCTTGAAACTTGAGCAGGTAAGTTAAAGCTCCAACTAGTAGGTTTTGTGTTTGCATGCTTTCTCCCTAAATAAAACACTTAATCATTGATGAATCTATTTGTTAATTACTTCAACTGCTTAATTTAGTGGGAAGCCTACTTTTAGGATGAACTCATTATTAGTATGACCATCCCAAACTTTATTTCCCCAGCAGTCGCCAGTTCCAGTACCGTGACAGGTGCCGCCACTCAATTGATTGCGCCAAGCTGCAGTAACCCACCAATCCTTTTCGGCATAGTGAATGTTTGGACCAACAAAGATCGCATTCTGGGTGGGGCTTTGCCACATATAGCCATAAAAGTCGTTATGAAATCGCGCTTCAATACCTGCGGATAGTTTAGGTATAAAGCGATAGCTGGCGCCCACCAATAAGTCTATCTGGGATTCTTGAATTAAAAAGCCGTTAGATTTCAGTTGCTCTTGCTCGCCTACGACGTTTGCGGCCAAAATCAGCCTGTCATCGATAAAATTAGATTGGACCAATAGCCGATATTCAAGTGAGTTGGCATTACGCCCAAGTGTAGGTTCAAAGTACACGCCAATACCGACTGGTGAGGTGATCGGGTCAGTAATTCGGTAAATTGCTTCAAGAGAGCCGCCATCTAGCCCTGTCTTGCTATAACTTGATGCACCTGAGTTAGTTACATTCTGCGGTACACCTGCTCCCGCTGTGCAGGGGGTAGCATCACATACCTCTGGATTGAGGTAGTTATTTTTGGCTGTCACGGAGTAAGCATTTAAATACCCCGAGAGTTGAAAGTTGTCCGTCACCCCATATTCAATTTCAGATCTTGAATACCAGGATTGGTAAGTGCCAGTAGCTTGTCCCGTATTTAATTGCAGGCGCTGCTCAAACTCTGCTTTCCCTTTGGGTTGCAGATCAAGCGTGTAAATCCAACCAAAGTTACCTTCTCCAGCGCTGGCAAATGACATGTGCAGGGCAGTTGCCAACAGTATGGCAAATAGGGCTATTTTTTTAATGCTGAGCTTCACAATTTTTGCTTCGTTTAAGTATTTGATAGGAATGATTCTCATTAATTTAACATAAATGAGAATCATTCACATCTAAATTTAATCCATGATCTTTGGGTTTGGATGAAAAACACCGTAAATTCAAGAGAAAGGCGCTAAATAGCCCTCAATCTATATATAGGAGTGATTAGGGTTAATGAAGCGCAGTTGTGAAATACGCCCATGACTCATTCATGATTTATGGCTAGGGTCGTATTGCGATTATTTCTTGATTAAAAGGTAAAGCTGGTGAGTTGGTGGCTTTATTGGGTGATCACCCATCACTAAAGATTGGGCCTTTGCTTGAAGCGGAGCATGATAAAAAGATTCTAATTGACGGGATTGTGTTGTTTAGGCGGTTCTTATTGGGGAATATGCAGAAATGATTGTCCAGCAAGAAGTGTATTTGAAGGAAGTGCATAAGACATTGTGTAAGCCAGGAGAGATGGAGCCATTGAGACTTTGGGCTTACGCTTTTACTTTAAATCTGAGTGTTATTGTGATCGCGCTCATTTAAGCGATCATTTTGTCTGAGGAGATTCTCGCCAATCATCTCTACTCTCTTTTGCCACTCATACGCTAGTTCTAGCGTCAGATGGGTGGTAAGCACCTCAAAGAAGAGCGTCTTCCAATCGTTCAAAAGGTTTTGAGTAAAACCAGCGGTGAAGTGTTTTCCTACGGGGTCGTAGCTGTAACTATTGCTCGGATTGCCACCTAATGCTACCCACCAGAACTGAGAAATTTTTTCTTTGTGTTCATCCCAGTGACCCACTATAGAGAAGGGTTCAGATAGAGTGGGGTGGATCTGAATGCGGTTATAAAAATCATCCACCACCTTGTCTACTGATGGCTTGCCAATCTTCGCTGCCAGGCTAACACGATCGATCGGCTTAATAATATTCATTTGCGTTTTAATAGAAGAATCCATGGGCGCCCAACACCGAAATGAAGACAGTGATTAGGCTTAAGATAAAAATAATCGTATGAATAATTTGGGTTTTTTGTAAGTTGCTAATGCCATGGCCACCTTTGACAATTCGACCATGATTTTTGATGAAAAAAGGCTCGACGATAAAAAGTGCTAAAGCAAACATCAGCCAAATTAAAACCATAGCGTACATCCAGAAGCCCTGGATTTCTGAAAAACGATTCCAAGCATCTAACTTATAAACCATATATAAACCACTCAAACCCGCTAGAAAAACCACAATTCTTGCGATAGAGGCAAATTGATTTTCGATCGCATTGAATATGGATAGTTGCTCATTTTTAAACGGTGACTTTCTGATCACGGGTAGCAAAACCAGAGTTACAAAGCCTACTCCTCCAATCCAAATAACGATGCTTAATATGTGTATGGCACGTGCAATGCTAAGTTCATTCATCGGTACATGCTACCTCTAGGTCACTCTTATAACAAGCTTACTCATTGATTGAGGCCAAAGAAAAAGCCCATAAACATTCATTCAAGGGCTTTGTCTTGTTGGTATTTTAGTTATTTCAGTTTTAGGCTAAAAGCCTGGTTACTAGCCTTACCAAGGGGAATGGTTCAAGGGAAAACAGCAAGATATGGCGTTACTGGGCCAGGACCCGTGAAGACGCCCAAGACATTTCTTTCAAATACGGTGTTCGCTGATGTTTCAGTGGCGCCCGGAAATGCAAAACTTGTCCATGTTGGCGTGTCAAATTGACCAGTGGAGATACGCTTAACTTGAACAAGTGCGGCGCCGTATGGTGAGCCGGAAACAGTTTGAGCCCAGTCAACGGAAAGGTAGTAGCCTCCAGCATTGTCGGTGGTGATACCTTCGATGTGGGATACCTTAGATGTGCTTGAATCGTTGTTGTAATAAATGGTGGTGAAATTTGTGAATTGATTAGTGCTGGGGTTCCAATCTACGAGGTAACCATTCGATAGGCCGTGATCGCCCAATAGTTTGCTATAGCCACCAGCGATGGTGTAGTTGTTTAGTGCGGAGTTGTACCAAATGCCATAAGCAGTCATGCTTGCAGCGCCGCCCGTTACTAAGGTAGGCGGAATTTCAAAGTATGTATAGGTACCAGGAATGTCTGGAGTATTGCCAATCCCCATAATAAAAGCATGTCCAACTAAGTCTGAAGTATCAAAATTGCCAACGACATAACCATTCATATTACTGTGTGCAATGGTGTTGTTCAATGTCACACCAGGCAGGGTGATGAGCCTGCTAGGATCAATCTTCGTATACGTTCCAGTGCCCGCAATATCCCCCTGATATAGCAAGCCAAAAGCTGCATTTGAGCCAGATAAATTGTAGTTGCCCACCACTACGATACTGCCAGATGTAGCGCCATTATTTGGGCCGTAAAAATTGAGTCCAGATGATAAATCGGTGCCGCCTACTTTAGCAATGGTCTTTTGAGGTCCAATCTTATTCCAGCTACTTACGTTGGGGATCAGAAGTGGGCCGCGATAGATAAGGCCATAGTTAGTAGTCGGTGAGGTGGTGTTATCCATATTGATGCCTGATAGAAAGACATCTGATGAATTGTTAACACCGCGTACGCCAGTAATTTCAGTGGATCCCACGGGCATATAGGGTTCAACGAAGTATTGAATTGATGATGATGGTGTCGTCGTTGCAGGGGAGTCAGAACCTCCTCCGCATGCTGCCAACATACCTGATGCACCTAAGGCGCCCATGCTCTTAAGGATTAGGCGACGATCTAAATTAATGCTTTTCATTGATAAATCTTTCGTAGTGTATTTATTAAATTATTGATTGGCAGAGGCGGTTTAGGTAACCGTTACCCCTTGCATCATTCCTAAGTCTTCATGGGCCAGCATATGGCAGTGCATAACATAAGGACCTGTGAAATCTCTAAAACGAGAGCGGAAGGTGATGGATGTTGGGTTCGATGGAGTACCGCCTAGTGGAAGCGCTAAGGTATCGCACCAAAATGGCGTTACAGGCTGCCCATTGACTTTAATTACATACATAGGATTCACATGAATATGAAATGGATGCCCTACTGCATTCATGTTGTAAACAGTCCATTCTTCAACGCTATCCAAAGGAACAGTTTGAGTAATGGCATTGGCAGATTGGAATGGGTAATACTGATTTGGATTGGTTGTAGCTGTTGGGGTTGCCGGATTAGTAGATGCGGAGGTTGAGGCCGAGCCCACTGAAAAAACGGTATTCATAACCGAGGTTAAATCTGTGTTGTAAACCCAGTCCTTGATCTCGGAACCGGGAGACAAAAGGCCGTTTGCAGGAGCTTCCGTAATTGGTGAAAGTTTAGCTGCTGCAGGGGGTAGTGAACTATTTAATAATGCATTGCTGATAGCCCGAAAGACGATGTTCCGTTTCATACCTCCCTTAGCGGCAAACTCTGCATCCGTAATGGGGGTAAGGAAGGCGGTTACAGCAAGTGGCTCAGAGGGAATGGGCATTGGATTGGGTGGCGCAATAACCACAATCTCAGCCAAAATATCCTCTGGAACAACGCCTTGTGAGGAAACATTAACACTTAAAGAGCGAAGATAGTAGGTGCCTGGAACTCCAGCTTGAACGATAACGGATGAGCGAGCACCAGCATCTAACTTTATTCCAGTGCCAGCAGAAAAATTTTCATAGAAGGCTCGTGGATAACCATCTACCGTATATCTACGCATGGTGTGGCTATCGAAACTTAAACTTAATGGATTGAAGATTTGTGTATTAATAAAGCGCCACCGTTGCACCTCGCCACTTTGCATCACAATTCGAGGTCGACGTATGCCATTAATTAATACAGGACTACCAGCAGAAGGATTGTCGGCAACTTGTGAAAAATTCTCTAACTTGCCAGTTGCTACCCCATAATTTTTATTACCGTTACCAGCATAATAAGGAGCTTGGAACATAAAAATTAATTCTGTAGCAGCTGCCATTTCAGGTTTGCTGTCTATGGCCCCGCGAACCATTAAAGCCCCAGACATAAAGCTTGCAACTTGCATCGCTGTCGCTCCATGGAGATGGGGGTGATACCAAAAAGGGCCATCAGGATGATTTGATGGAATTTGGTATTGGTATTGACGGCTTTCTCCTGGTGCGACGCCTTGGCCAAGTCCGTCTACGACATAATCCCCATAAAGACCAGAGCTAATAATGCCTGGATATACATGCAATCCATGCGTGTGCATGTTTGTATTGTTTGGGTAACCTAAGTAACTTGGATTTTTAGGGTTCACCGCGGGATTTGGTGGTAATGCATTATTTAATCTGATTCTTAAGATATCACCTGTATTTACTATCAATGTGGGCCCTGTAACAACGGCTTGCCCACCTGAAACTCCGTAAGCCCTTAATGAAACGTTTTGCGTTACCGAAGGGTTTGCCGTGCCAATAGCGGTATCGAGATAAGAGACTGATAGTGAAACGTCTAATAATCCATTAACGGACTGTAATACCTGTGGTTGAACAAAGGTTTGTGTAGGCCCAGAAGTCCCCGTACCTCCATCGTTGCCGCCACCGCAGGAGGAAAGGAGCTGAGGAACAGCAAGTCCGGCTGAAACAGTAAAGCCAAGCTGTAAAAAATCTCGACGGGTAATAGGTTTGTGATTTATCGGTTTCATGTCAGACCTTAGGCGATGGAAAGAAATGAACTTGGATGATTCACTTTTAAATCAGCACTTCCAATTTGACCGGAGCTATTATTTCCCCATCCTAAAAGAGCATTTGAGGTCGTTGCAACTGCATAGGTATGTCCAGCGGAGATGGATTTGACTCCTGACAAATTCTGAATTTTTGTTGGCTGGAATCTATCTATAAAATCCCCTAGACCAAGTTGCCCAAACCCATTCCAACCCCAGGCGTAAATATTGCCTGATTTGGATAAAGCTAGAGAAAAATGCAATCCAGCAGTTACAGCTGAAATCTCTTCTGGTAGGTTGATTTTTATAGGCCTTGCTGAATATGGCTCTTTTCCTGCGCCTAGTTGACCTTTGTTATTGCTACCCCAGGCAAAGACATTTCCATCGGTTGAAAGTGCGAGTACATGTGTGGCACCAGCTACTAAGGTGGCGGTTTTGATAGGAACAGTCAATGCCACTGGCCTTAACTGTGAATCCAAATGTCCCAAGCCCAGTTGACCAGCGCTATTACTTCCCCAAACATATAAATCATTTTCTTTTGAGACCGCAAACACAGAGCCTTGACCCATTGCGATGGATTTTATTGAAGGTAAGCTCTGAAGGGCTCCAGGTGAGGCATTTAGCTGAGCAGTTGGGCGCCCCAAAACCCCATCTACATTCATACCCCATGTATAAATATGACCTTGTAAGTCCACGATAGCAAAATTATGCTCGCCCGCTGCAATGAATTTTGCACTAGGAAGATCCTCTATAAACTGAGGGTCAGAGATTAAAACTGTTTGATTGTTGCCGCCTATGCCAATTGAGGAATTTCCCCAAGATACAACTTTATCGTTTTCAGTTAAACCTAAGTTAACACCAAATCCAGCGGCTACCGATTTGAGTTTATAGCTTGTATTGATCTCTATTGGCCCGCCTAAAGCTGTTGGGCTTATGCAAATATCTGGTGAGCTATCTAAAATTCTTCCGCTGCCAATTCCACCCCATGCCAGCATTTTTCCGGATGAAAGAAGTGCAAGGACGTGGTCGCGACCGCAACCCATTTGGGTAACCTGATATGAGGCTATGCGTTTCAAAATGAACCCCTATAATTTTATGGTTCAAGCATAACTACAAATGTTACTTAAAGCAATTTATGGCTTATTTCCCTGATGCTGATGTAAGTCACCGTCACAAAACTGTAATTCTAGGAAAGAATTTGTAAAACATTGCACTCTTTTAAGTTTGGAATTTGTGGCAATTATTTTTATAGTTACTCATCCTCCTAAGCAATTAATTCAATATGCGGACCGAGGCTCTATCACTTCACCAATACTAGGCTTTCCACTTTTAATTACGGTAATTTTTTGGCTTCGGATTAATGATTTGCTCGTGGCAGACCCCTCGCATCAAAATCTAATTTCAATAGATTGAGTCGCGGATTGGTGGGGTATACGCCATGAAAGAAATGAATGAGGATCCTAAATGAAGAGGTTCTTTTATTTTGTTCCCTGCCCAATTAAAATTCCGTTAACGGTTGTTCCATATAGATTGACGCCATCATCTGCATGAAAGCGTTTGCGGGTCTTTTCAATATCGCTGTCGATTAGCCTGGGGTCTTGTGGGCGTTCATGCATATTGACGAATGCAGCAACATCCCATGCTTCTTCATTGCTTAGTGTTTCGCCTCGACCTAATGGCATATTGTGTTGAATAAAGCCTGCTGCGGTATTAATGCGATGCATACCCGCTCCCCAGTTATAGGAGTCTTTTCCCCATAGTGGCGGGAAGACATAATTTGCCCCTACCTTTTGACCCTCTCCATTTTCCCCGTGGCAGATCATGCATTGTTTTTCGTAAACCACTTTGCCGCGCGCAATATCAAATCCGCCTTTAGGTGTTGGTGGCTCATCAAATCCTCTGCCTGGAAGTGGCTTTGCAATAGGCGCTCCTGTAGATAGCCAGTATGAATACGCAGTCAGGGCTAATATAACTTCACTATCGGCGGGTGGGGGAGTGCCATTCATGCTGAAACTAAAGCATCCCTGCATTCTTTCTGCAAAGGTATTTACTTTATTATTTTTTTTGCGGTAAGCGGGGTACATGGGATAAGCGCCCCACAAGGGCGATGAATTAGCAAGTCGTCCCCTATCTAAATGGCAGTTAACGCAATTTAATTGGTTGCCTACATATTGAGGTGCCAAGGCTTTTGTATTTACAAAGATAGCTTCACCACGATGTACCAGATCTCCAAAAGCATTGTTTTGTAGTTCTGAATCTGCTGGCGGCATGAAGTAAGGTGCTTTAGTGACTTTGTTAGGGGATGAAGGAATTTGCGTTTGATCTTCGAGTTTGGATTTATCTACAGCAAAGATTGCGCTAGATCCCAAAAGGGCGCCAAGTATCAATAGATTTCTGATGAAGGTTTTCATAAGTGGATTTTTAGAATATTGAATTGATTGGGGGTTTCTAGCGCAGGCGATGTTGTGACTCATCAAATAATTCTGTTGAATCGCCCAGATTTCCAAAATACTCTGAAACAGATTGAATCTGTGCATCCGTAAGGCTTGCGGCAATATGTTGCATTAGGCCGTTAGGATCGTTATGGCGCATTTGTGCGTCCAACTTTTTATTTTTTCCGATAGTCGGAGCCCCTCCTTTCCATGCTTTTAATTGATTCTCAAGATAAAGCGGGGATTGTCCGGCTAGCGGTGGAAAAGAATTTCCTACTCCCACCCCGTCTGGGCCATGACACAAAGTGCACTCAGGTATATTTTTGCTCCATTCCCCGCGTTGAGCGATCCATGCGCCACTTCCAGGGCTTGGTGTTTCAGTATTTCTGCTGTTGACATTTACTTTGGGACGTTTTGCATAGGCATTCGCTACCGCGGTAATCTCCTCGGTGCTCAGAGCTGTAGCAATGGGTTGCATGATCGCGTTTTGACGCGAACCTTTTCGAAAATCGTATAGTTGTTTTTCTATATAGGCTGCGGGCAATCCAGAAAGTCTAGGGAAGCCAGAAGCAGGCATTCCTTTTCCATCGGGTGCATGGCAACTAATACACGGCATTGCTGCTGGATTCTCACCGCCATGAATCATGATGGATTCTCCATCAATTGCATAGGACGCTAGCGGAGAAATCATATAAACACAAAGAATAAGCGTATTGAATCTTCTTAGGGAGATGGATTTCATGCTGTTTTGTCTATAGTTTATGGATGAGGATTAAATTTCATTAAACAAAAAGCCACTCGAAGTGACTTTTTGTATTGCAGGCTTACGAATTTTTTTAACCTCTTTTAGCGTAAGCAGAGCACCAGCCTTTGGCTGCTACTTGTTTGCCAGCAAACAATGGGCAAGCACCAGAAGCTGAACCAGCAGCGCCTTGATACAGAGCACAATTGCTACAAGCTTGGCCAGCAGCATATTTAGGGTATTTAGCTTTATCTGCTTTAGTAGCATCAGACTTGTAACCCAAAGCAACAGCTTGTGGATCTGCATCTGCAACCATGGCTTGAGCTTGAACTTTACCGTTCATAGCTAAAGTACAGGCACCAGCAGCAGACAAAATCATAAATTGGCGACGACTATTTTTCATATTGACTCCATTAAGTAAGAGGTAAGGACGTTATTTATATTTGAGGAATTTTGCACTAATTTATCGATAAATATAGAGAATTCTAGGTGGCACCCAGCGTTTTTAAAACTTTATTGATCTATGTCATGTAGCTTATCTAGGTTTCTCCCATACTCGATCGGTTAAGTGTTGGATATTTATCCAACCTCTCATTAATGAGCTTGCATGCAAGGGTCGAATGAATCAGTTAATTAAAGTGGTTGTTTTAATTCTTGCGATAGCCTGTAGCTTTGGCTCAGCATTTGCGGAAAACTCAGACGCCTCAGTTGGTCTGATAAAGCGCGGCGAGTATCTAGCGCACCTTGGTGATTGCGTTGCCTGCCATACCGAAAAAGGGGGTAAAGCACTAGCTGGTGGGCTAGAGCTTAAAACACCTTTTGGTGCCCTTTATTCCACAAATATCACTCCTGATATGCAGACGGGTATTGGCGAATACTCTTTTGAGCAATTTGACAGGGCGATGAGAAAGGGTGTATCTGCGGATGGACACAATTTATATCCAGCAATGCCTTACCCTTCGTATTCAAAAATGTCCCCCGAGGACATGCAAGCTTTATATCAGTTCCTAAGGCTTGGTGTTACTCCGGTAAACAAAGCCAATATTCAAAGTCAAATGAAGTGGCCTTTTAATATGCGCTGGGGTTTGAGTTTTTGGAACATTCTATTTGGCGGTGGTAAGTCATATTCTGCTGATACTACTCAGTCAGCCCAATGGAATCGTGGCGCCTATATTGTTCAAGGAATGGGACATTGTGGTTCTTGCCATACCCCTCGTGGATTGTTGTTTCAAGAAAAAGCGATGAGTCAAGATGGCATGAGCGGCAAAGACTTTCTTGCAGGCTCTACTGTTGACAATTGGCACGCAGTTAATTTACGCAATCTATGGACGGTTCCTGAGATTGTGACATTTTTAAAGACTGGCAGAAATCAACATGCATCGGCATATGGAACGATGACAGAGGTAATTGGACTAAGTACGCAACATTTTACGGATGAGGATTTAACGGCAATTGCGGTTTATCTTAAATCCCTTAGTAACGATAGCGAGAAAAAGGGTCAACCGATTCTTGCCATAAATAAATCTCAACTGTATAAATCCACGGATGGGCTTGCTTATGTCCAGTTCTGTTCGACCTGCCATCGCAATGATGGCAAAGGCGTACCAAAGCTCTTTCCACCATTGGCAGCAAATAAATCAATTCTTTCAGAGGATCCTACTTCAGTAATTCATGTGGTTTTGAGTGGTTGGAGATCAGCGGAGACTAAAACGCATAATCGAGTTGTGGGTATGCCGGAATATGGTTCCTTAGATGACAGAGAGTTGGCTGGGATCATTACGTTTATTCGTTCTTCCTGGGGAAATTCTGCTCCTCCAGTAACGCCTGATCAGGTGCAGTTGGTGCGTAATCAAATCAATCTTTCAGTACAAGCTCCAGCGAAATTCATAACCCCTAAATTTTCTGCAATGTTGGATAAATCTAACTCAAGTCAATTAACTTATGGAATGCGACTGATGTCGGAAACTGGCACTCTGTTACCAGAAAATGTAGGTAACAGTCTTAGTTGTAGTAGCTGCCATACCAATGCAGGAACAGTTGCTCAAGCATCGCCATTTGTTGGAGTGGCCGCACAATTTCCAACTTATGCTCCTCGCGCGGGAAAAATTATAGATTTGGAAGATAGGATCAATGGTTGCTTTAAGCGCTCCATGAATGGCAAACCATTGGCCAAAGATTCCAATGAAATGAAGGCTATGGTTGCCTATATGAAGTGGGTGAATGGCCCATATAAAAAGGATCAGGAAGTGCCTGGTCGAGGAGTTGGAAAGATTGATAAAACCTTGATGCCCAGTATCGATAATGGAAAGGATATTTACCAAGCTCAGTGCGCTGTATGTCATGGCTCTAATGGTGAAGGTGTTAAACAATCAGACGGTCGGTATGTGTTTCCTATGGTTTGGGGGGAAGAATCTTTTAATCTCGGTGCTGGAATGGCGCGCACTTATACAGCCGCCGCCTTCATTAAGCAAAACATGCCTATGGGACACAGCACGAAGTTTCCTTTGGGTCAGGGTGGAGGTTTAAGTGACCAAGAGGCAGTGGATGTTGCCGAGTACTTTTCCCATATGGGGCGCCCAGACTTTACCGAGAAGACGAAAGATTGGCCTAATGGCGGTAAGCCAAAAGATGCCAGGTATTGATCAACCATTGTTTTAATGAAAGGGTTACCCCTAAAGACTTGGCATCCCTCTTGGAGCCCCCATTTTACTTATGATGAGGGTCCTTGGCGCATATACTCATGCAATCATGAATAACATCTACTTAGAAAATACCCTGGCTTCTTAGAATCCATGAAAACGATTGAGATAAAAAGCGCATGGCAGGGCAGTAGTGACTGTGAGTCTTGCGCCATTCGCAGTTCGGCATTATTTGCGGAGCTAAATGAGGAAGATTTTTCAAAGATACATACCCCTATTGACGATTTTAGATATGAATCCAATGCACCAATTTATGGTCAAGGGAATGATAGTCAGCATGTTTATACCCTACGTGAGGGCTATGTAAAGTTAATTCACCTTAATCCCGATGGCACTGCTCGTATTGTGCGTCTTGTACGTCCTGGTGATTTATTTGGCATGGAGGCTTTACTGGAGAATCAGTACAAACATTCTGCTGCGGCTTTAACGAATATACATATATGCAAAATTCCCAAAAATATTATTTCCACCTTGGGCGAGGAGTCTCCAAGGTTACATCGTCAAATCGTCAAAAAATGGGGCGAAGCGCTATCTCAATCTGAGTCTTGGTTTTCAGAAATCAATACTGGAAGAATTGAAATAAGGCTTGCAAGATTCTTTATACAGTTGGCTAAGCAATCTAGTACGCATACTATTGCTCCGATCTTCAGGCGAGAGGATATGGGTTTGATGATGGATGTCAAATTTGAGACCATTAGTAGAGCCCTGGCGTCCATGGATGAGCAGGGATTAATCTCTAACGTAACAAAGCTTTCCGTACAAATTCCGGATTTAGAGGTTCTTAAGTCATTTGCTAAACGCGGTTTATAAAGTTGCATTCAAGGATTTCTTCTGGCTGAGCCTGTTGAAGAGCTCCGTACTCATTTAGTAAATAAGTCTTAAACTGACGCAGTGTCTAAATCTCCTCTAAAAATCCTTTCAGAACCTGAAATATCCCGCTTAATTGAAATGGCGTGGGAGGATCGCACTCCATTTGATGCCATTGAAAAAACCTTTGGACTCCCGGAACCTCAGGTTATTGCGATTATGCGTAGGGAGTTAAAGCGTCGGTCATTTGAGATTTGGCGAAAACGTGTGACAGGGCGTGCGACAAAGCATGCAGCTTTACGAAGCAAGCTCGTAACTCGAGCCTATTGCTCAACTCAATATAAGCAAAAATGAAGCGTCGAGAATGAATCCAAAAAAAAGGTTAATTCTGATTCTGGGCGATCAGTTAGATTTGCAGGGTGCCGCTCTAAGGGGTTTTGATTTTAAGATCGATGAAGTCATCATGATTGAGTCGGTTAATGAGGCCCAGTACGTTTGGTCTCATAAGGCGAAGATTGCTTTATTTTTATCTGCAATGCGACACTTTGCTCAGTCACTTAAAAATCTCGAGTATCCGCTAACCTATATTAAAGAATCTGCTCTCTCAATTGTTGAGGCTTTAAAAGAAGAGCTTCTTAAAAAGAAAATCACTAGTCTAGTTTGCGTGGAGCCTGGAGAGTGGCGTCTTAAAAAGGCCATAGAATCTTTGGCTCAAGAGTTAAATCTTGAATTAGATATGCGTGAGGATGATCATTTTTATTGTTCGCACGAAGAGTTTGTAGATTGGGTATCCAATAAAAAAGAACTCAGGCTCGAATATTTTTATCGCCTGATGCGAAAGACTCATGGAATCTTAGTAGATGCCGATGGGAACCCAGAGGGTGGGCAGTGGAATTTTGATCAAGATAACCGCAAGCCTTATCCAAAAAAAGGCCCTGGGCTGATTGATGCTCCCGCTGCTTTTGAGTCCGATAAAATTACTCAAGAAGTTCTGGAGTATGTAGGCGTAACTTACAAAGATCATCCTGGATCTTTAGACACTTTCAATTGGCCGGTTACTCGGGAACAGGCTTTAGTGGCTCTGAATTATTTTGCTGAATATCGCTTAAGAAATTTTGGGATTTTTCAAGATGCGATGTGGACAGGCACTCCATTTGGATGGCATTCAATTCTGTCGAGCTCTCTAAATCTGAAGCTGCTAAACCCTAGGGAAGTGATTGAAGCTGTACTAATAGCATGGAAAAAATACTCTTTAGATCTATCTGATGTCGAGGGCTTTGTACGGCAGATTTTGGGTTGGAGAGAGTTTGTCCGGGGTATGTATTACTTAGATATGCCAAAGATGGCGCAGGATAACTTTTACAGTCACGATCGCGCATTGCCAGAATGGTATTGGACTGGTCAAACCCATATGGCTTGCATGAAGGACGCCATTGGGCAAACCCTTAAATATGGCTATGCTCACCATATACAGCGCTTAATGGTTACTGGAAATTTCGCGCTATTAGCGGAAATGCTTCCAAGCGAAGTATGCGATTGGTACCTAGCTATTTATGTAGATGCTATTGAGTGGGTGGAGTTACCAAATACTGCGGGTATGGCTCTATTTGCGAATGGCGGACGCTTTACGAGCAAGCCCTATATTGCTAGTGGGGCTTATATTAAGCGGATGAGTAATTATTGTGGCTCATGTAAATACAAGCCAGATGTTCGTTTTGGTGAAACAGCCTGCCCAATCACAACTTTATATTGGAACTTTCTGATTAAGCATCGAGCTCAATTTGAAGCAAGTCCGCGCACCAGACTGATGACCGCCAATCTAAATAGAATTAGTGCAGAGGACCAAAAAGAAATACAGCTTCATGCTCAAGTACTACTCAACCACTTGGATGCTCTTTAGGTCGCGGCAATGAAGGAATCATTTAAAGGTAATAAAAGTTTCTTACCGACCAAAATTTGCGTCACATGTAAAAAAGAAATGACCTGGAGAAAATCCTGGGCCAAAAATTGGGAGTCTGTAAAGTATTGTTCCGATGCTTGCAGGAATAAAAAACTCATCAATTAATGCGTGACGTTTTCAGAGTTTGGTTGCTATCGCGCCAGTGAAAATATTGGCGATACAGAAATACGCTCAAGACCATCCCCCAGACCATACCGGTAAACATGCCTGCTAGCATGAGGCTTAGGCTTAAAAATGAGATGCTACTTTGTTGTAGGAGTTGGGTGAAGACCGTAGCTCCAAGAGTCATGCCTATGAGCATCCACCCGGAACATAGGAGGTTCTGAGCCAACATTGAACATAATTTCCGGCATTGCGGCATTAAGTATCTCAAGCTAGGAATAGCAGCTATACCCCCTACCAACATTCCTATATGCATATAGGGCATTAATTTGATATGGAAAATCAAAGAGTCAAACAGTGAGAGATTGTGACTTTTTGAGCATATCGCGGCGATTGTAAATAGGGGAGTAATTCTGGTGTCTATGAATAAGCCAATGAGCATTCCGCCAAAGCCTAGGGAGAGCATTACGTGAGGTGGAGATAGTCCAAGACCTTGAGGTCTTAACTTGGCAAGCGCAAAACAGCCCAAGGCAATTCCTATCAACGAGAGCCACTGCAAGGACCAAAGAGTCTCGTCGGAATCTATGCTAACAAGCATCAAGGTAAAGCCAACCAAAGCTATCAGACCCAATGCAACTAAGGTATTGATATTTCTTTTTAGGACGCTATTGTTCAAGATCTGTCTCGGTATTAATTTTATTTATGGAATTGATTATGTGGCAATTGGATAAATTTTGCTCAGCGCCAGAATTTTTCATGATTCGGGTAAATACTATGTTTCTAATGAGGATCTTCATACTGCAACGCATCAAATACGCGAGTCATATTTTTGGGTTATAACAATAGTCAGAATTAAAGTCGCACCATTAAATAACAAGAACTTTAAGGAGACAAAATGATTCCTCCAGAATTTGATTACCATGCGCCAACTACCCTGAGCGATGCTATTGCATTGCTAGATAAGTTGGGCGACGATGCCAAAATTTTGGCCGGCGGACATAGTCTGTTGCCAATGATGAAGTTGCGTTTTGCAGAGCCTGCACATTTGGTGGATCTAAATCTGATTCCACAATTGAGAGGCATTCGAGAAGAGGGCGGCCTCATCAAAATTGGCGCGATGACGGTCGAGAACGATATCTTGGATTCGGCTCTGCTCAAAGAAAAAGCCTCATTACTTCCCAAGGCTGTTAAATGGATTGCTGATCCACAGGTTCGCAATCGTGGAACCATTGGTGGAGACATTGCCCATGGCGATCCTGCTAATGATCATCCAGCCATAGCGATGGCCTTAGATGCAACCTTTGTATTGCATGGTCCAAATGGCGAAAGAAAAGTAAAGGCAGTGGATTTTTTCCATGGCACTTATATGACAGATATGGCTGCCAATGAAATTATGACGGAGATTCAGTTTGCTCCATTGGCTAGTAATACAGGGTGTGCTTATGTCAAGCTTAAGCGTAAGACTGGTGACTGGGCTACGGCTGCAGCGGCTGTAGTACTGCAAATGGCCAATGGAAAAGTCAGTATGGTACGTATTGGCTTAACGAATGTAGCTGATACGGCTATTAGGGCTACGAAAGCTGAGGAGCTGCTATTAGGTAAAGAGCTCAATGAAGAAACATTGCGAGAGGTAGTGAGCGCTGTGGCTGAGGCCTGCAACCCCGCCGAGGATCTTCGTGGTGATGTTGAGTACAAGACCGCAATGGCTGGTGAGATGACCAAGCGCGCATTGCTTGATGCTGCTTCACAAATCAGTTAATTCAAGACCTAATACGGAGCAATAAACCATGAGCAAAAAATTAGTAAGCATGACCATCAATGGTAAAAAAGTTGAAGAGGCCGTTGAGCCGAGAACACTTTTAATTCACTTCCTACGTGAGAATCTTAATCTTACTGGCGCGCATATTGGTTGTGAAACCAGTCATTGCGGTGCGTGTACGGTTGATATCGACGGCAAGTCAGTTAAGTCCTGTACTCATCTTGCGGTTCAATGTGAAGGTGCTGACATTTTGACTGTTGAAGGCTTGGCAAAAAATGGCGTACTGAGTGCGGTTCAGGAAGGCTTTCATCAGGAGCACGGTCTTCAATGTGGCTTTTGTACTCCAGGAATGTTGGTAAGGTCTTATCGCTTATTGCAAGAAAACCCTAATCCTACTGAAGCAGAAATTCGTGCAGGAATATCCGGAAATTTATGTCGTTGCACTGGATACCAAAACATTGTCAAAGCAGTGCAATACGCCGCCAAAAAGTTACAAGAAACTGCTCAAGCATAAAAACCCAATTTTAAAGTTATGGGCTTTTTGAAGCCATATAACTCAACAGGAGATAAAGATGAATGCACCGTTGAAAGATCGTGAAGCAGCGTTAATGGGTATGGGTGATTCCCGTCTTCGTAAAGAAGATGCGCGATTTATCCAGGGTAAAGGGAATTATGTTGACGATATCAAGTTGCCAAATATGGTCTACATGGATATTGTTCGTTCACCACTGGCACATGCCCGCATTAAAAAAATCAACAAAGAAGAAGCCTTAAAAATTCCAGGCGTCTTAGCTGTCCTTACTGCTGAGGATTTAAAGCCTCTCAAATTGCACTGGATGCCAACCTTAGCTGGCGATGTGGCGGCGGTTTTAGCCGATGAGAAGGTGCATTTTCAGATGCAAGAAGTAGCAGTCGTATTAGCTGAAACGCGCTATGCCGCTGCAGATGGCAAAGAAGCTGTACAAGTAGAGTACGAAGAATTGCCAGTAGTCATAAATCCTTTTGATGCCTTGAAGGATGATGCTCCTATTTTGCGTGAAGACCTCATTGAAAAAATGGAAGGTGCACACGGTAAGCGCCATCACCCTAATGACATCTTTACTTGGGAGGCTGGTGATGCGGCAGCAGCAGATGCTGCTTTTGTAAACGCAGAGGTAGTCGTTAAAGAAGATTTGCTGTATCCGCGCGTTCACCCATGCCCGCTTGAAACCTGCGGTTGCGTAGCTTCATTTGATCCAATTCGTGGTGATTTAACTACCTACATTACAAGTCAAGCTCCGCACGTTGTTCGTACTGTTGTTTCAATGCTTTCTGGTATTCCAGAATCAAAAGTGCGAATCATTTCTCCGGATATTGGCGGTGGTTTTGGTAATAAAGTAGGCATCTATCCTGGTTATGTTTGCGCCATTGTGTCTTCTATTGTTTTAGGCCGTCCGGTTAAATGGATTGAAGATCGCATTGAAAATCTTTCCTCCACTGCTTTTGCGCGTGACTATCACATGACTGGTGAGCTTGCGGCGACAAAAGATGGAAAAATTCAAGGCTTGCGTGTAAATGTGTTGGCTGACCACGGTGCGTTTGATGCCTGTGCTGATCCATCAAAATTCCCAGCAGGGATGTTTCATATCTGCTCCGGTTCCTACGATATTCCAGCTGCGCATTGCACGGTAAGAGGGGTTTATACAAACAAAGCCCCTGGTGGTGTGGCGTATCGTTGTTCCTTCCGGGTTACTGAAGCTGTTTATTTGATTGAGCGCATGGTTGATATCTTGGCCCAAAAGCTCAATATGGACAAATCGGAAATTCGTAAGAAGAATTTCATTCGCAAAGATCAGTTCCCTTACAAATCTGCATTCGGTTTTGAATACGACTCCGGCGACTATCTGACTGCTTTAGATCAGGTATTAGATGCGGTGGACTACAAGGGTCTTAGAGCGGAGCAGGCTGCTAAGCGTGCCGACCCTAATAGTAAGAGTTTGATGGGTATTGGTTTAGTGACCTTTACTGAGATTGTGGGCGCAGGCCCAAGCAAAATTTGCGACATTCTGGGTATTGGCATGTTTGACTCTTGCGAAATTCGTGTTGACCCAACTGGTAGCGCGATCGCCAGAATGGGAACGATCTCACAAGGTCAGGGCCATCAAACAACTTATGCGCAAATTATCGCAACCGAGTTAGGCATCGCTTCGGATTTGATTAAGGTTGAAGAGGGAGATACTGATACCGCTCCTTATGGACTAGGTACTTACGGCTCACGTTCCACCCCTGTTGCTGGCGCTGCTATTGCAATGGCTGCTCGCAAGATTCATGCTAAAGCTAAAAAGATCGCAGCATCACTGCTTGAAGTCAGTGAAAACGACTTGGAGTGGGAGGTTGATCGCTTTAAGGTACGCGGCAACGATGATAAGTTCAAGACAATGAAGGATATTTCTTGGGCTGCATATCATCAACCACCTGATGGCTTAGAGCCAGGATTGGAAGCTGTTCACTATTACGATCCACCAAACTTCACTTTCCCGTTCGGAATTTATTTAGCTGTAGTGGATATTGATCGCGCAACTGGTGAAACCAAGGTAAGACGCTTTTACGCATTGGACGATTGCGGTACTCGAATTAATCCGATGATCATCGATGGTCAGATTCATGGCGGCTTGACTGAGGGATTTGCCGTAGCAATGGGCCAGCTTTTATCATTTGATGCCCAGGGCAATATTCAAGGCAATTCTTTGATGGATTATTTCTTGCCAACTGCCGTTGAGACACCGCATTGGGAAACCGATTACACAGTTACTCCATCTCCACATCATCCACTTGGAGCCAAGGGAGTTGCCGAATCACCACACGTTGGTAGTATTCCAACATTTACCTCTGCCATAGTCGATGCATTTGCACATACAGGCGTTACGCATATTGACATGCCACACACCTCGTTTCGCATCTGGAAAGAGCTGAAAAAACACGGACTAAACCTCAATTAATTAAAGTTAGGATTTTTGGAATGGAAGTAATAATTGATAAGCAGTATCCAATTCCTGCCAGCGTAGAAAGTTGCTGGCAGGTTTTATCTAACGTCAATGATTTGGCTACCTGTATGCCTGGCGCATCTATTACTGAGCAACTTGACGATACCCACTACAAGGGGAGCGTCAAGCTCAAAGTAGGTCCTGCCACCGCTGCATTTGCTGGGGATATTGAGCTGCAAGGTATCGATCCCGCATTAAAAGAAATTCGCATGCTGGGCAAAGGCGCTGATCGTGGCGGTTCTTCAGCTTCAATGCAGTTGACGGCGAGTTTGCTGGCTCAAGCTGATGGGACAACCAATTTAGTGGGTAAGGCCGAAGTGATTGTGAACGGTAAGTTTGCTCAATTTGGTGGTCGCATGATGACGTCTGTTTCAGATATGATCTTGCAGCAGTTTGCGGATAATTTTTCTGTAAAGGCGCAAGCTGTAGGCGGCACTGTGTCACCAACTCAAACTGGCAGTTCAGATGCTACATCTTCAGCTTCTGCCCCTGCTGCGGCGGCAACGCCTGCAGCTAAAGCCCCCCATACTGAATTAAATGGTTTGGCCATTGCTTGGATGTTGATTAAGAATTTCTTCAAAGGCCTGGTAGGTATTAAAAGCTAATGAATGTTAAAGAGATATCGAGTCTCCTCTCCAAGGCATCTTATGTAGCTGACGATAGTCTCTCAGAGATGGTTTGGATGGGTCTTACGATTGATCGGCCGCTATTATTAGAAGGTGAAGCTGGAGTCGGAAAAACGGCTATTGCCCATGCTTGTTCTGTCGGTTTGGGTAGGCCCTTGTTTCGACTTCAGTGTCATGAAAGCCTTGATCTTAATCAGGCGGTTTATGAGTGGAACTATAGCCGTCAGTTATTAGAAATCCGCCTTAGGGAGGCTGAGGGTGGCGATAAATCACATCTAAGAGATGATTTATTTAGTGAGCAGTTTTTGCTCCAGCGCCCCTTAATGCAGGCAATCACTTCACCCAAGCCTTCAGTATTATTGATAGATGAAATAGATCGTGCTGATGAGGCGTTTGAAGCTTATCTACTAGAAGTGCTTGGTGAGTTTCAGATTACAGTACCTGAGCTAGGAACTATTAAGGCTGTTAGCCGCCCATTGGTAATTCTGACGAGCAATGGCACGCGTGATTTATCCGATGCTCTGCGTCGTCGATGTTTATATCACTATGTTGATTACCCATCTATTCCTCGTGAGCTCACGATTGTTCAAACGCTAATACCTGAAGCGAATTTAGAGCTTTTACAGCAAGCCGTGATGTTTGTTCATCAATTGCGTAAAGAAGATTTAGATAAGACGCCTGGTATTGCTGAAACTTTGGATTGGATTCGCATTCTATGTGCCAAGAACTTGCAGAAGTTGCCCGATGATCCTGTTGAATTCATGGGTACGCTTTCAGCTTTGCTCAAGACTCGTAATGATCAATGGCAAATATCCAACCAGGTATTAACTAAATTGATGGGCACAGGGCAGCGTGTCGGGATTGATGCTGGGGTTGTGGAATCCCGCAAGTAAGCAGAATCCTTGCCTGATTGATATGCTAGATTCGCCCACCCCAACCGAAGAGATCCGTCATTTTGTAGCGTATCTTAGGGAAAGCGGTTTCGTTATTGGCTTATCTGAATTTAAGGCGATGGTGCACATCGCACTTTCAGCAGGAATTCAAGATAACGCTCGTATCGAAAAGTGCTGGCGTGGGATTGCTTCTTCATCTCATCAGCAGTGGGATCAATTTCCTGCTTTGTTTGAGGCTTTTTGGTATCCCAAGAAGGTTAAGGGCAAAACTAAATCTTCAGGACAAAAGAAGCAGGGGAAATCCCTGCCCCAACTGATTCAAGAATTACAAAGCGAATCTGGATCAACTAAACCCTCAAATAATGGCCGTTCAGTAGGTTTAGGCTCGAGTGAATCTGAAGCAGAACAGGCCGTACAAGAAAAAGGTCAGGGCGGTGCGAGTAAGGTTGAGCCGTTAGCTGAAAAGCCTTTAGGTGATTGGTTACCGCAAGATAGTCAACAACTCGATGCATTGATTGCTCCCTTGCAGGCCAGATTAAAGCGCAAGCTAGTGCGTCACTATCGACGTCATCCCCAAGCAAGAAGATTGGATTTAAGGGCCTCTATTCGGAAGGCGATGGGTACTGGTGGGGAGTTAATTCGTTTGAGTATGAAAGAGCCAAAAACTACCCCTCCCAAAATCTTTATTTTGGTAGATGTCAGTAAGTCTATGGAATCTCATGCCCAATTCTTTTTAAGAATGGCTAGATCATTTTGCCAAATCCTTAATGCGCGTGTATTTGTTTTTCATACAAGCCTCATCGAGGTTAGCGCATTAATGCGACGCAATAGTGGGCGAGTTCAAGAAAAGATTAATGCTGTTGCATTTGGTTTTGGAGGGGGGACTCGGATTGCCACTAACTTACAGGCATTTTTAGCGCAAAGCAAATTAGGACCTTCGGGGAGTCAAATAAAAGGTCTGGGTAAGCGTGATATTGTTTACGTATTAAGTGATGGATATGACACTGATCCTCCGCAGCAAACCTTAGAAGCTATTTCGGCAATTCGTAATAAAGGGGCAGATATCTTCTGGCTCCATCCAACTGTTGATCGCCCGCAGTCAGAGGCGATACTCTTAAGTCAAGATGCTATTTCTGGATTTATGGCGGTAAGTCATTTAGGCAGTCTTGAGGGCTTGGTAGACTTAACTCTAAAGCGTAAAAAAATTAGCAATGAAACTCACATGAGATTGGGGTTGTAATGGGATGCATTATGAAGCAGGGTGGTGGCCTTTACTCTAGAGTTAGAGTCGGGGCTATCTTATTAGCTGCTGGTGAAGGAAAGCGAATGGGGGGCGTTCCTAAGGCCCTCATAGAGCTTCAAGGAGTTCCTTTAATCAATCGCCAAATGATTGCATTAAGCGGTGCTGGTGTTGATGAGGTTGTAGTTGTTACTGGCCATTACCATGAGCTCGTTGAGCCAATGGTTGAGCAATTTCCAGTGCGAGTTGTTCGCAATCTTCATCCTGCTGATGGACAGGCGTCATCTGTGAGAATGGGGCTTGAAGCATTGGGTGGCAATTTCGATGCCGTCATTATGGCTCTATGCGATCAGCCTTTAATTAACGCCGAAGATATCACCCAGCTTATTGCGGCATTTAAAAAACGCCAGTCTGGAGAAATTCTGATGCCAATGGTTGATGGACAGCGAGGTAATCCTATTGTTCTCAGTGGAACGGCTATTAATCAAATATTGGCATCCGGTCAAAATATGGTTTGTCGAAAATTTATGGATGAAAATCCAGAAGTTGTAAATGTCTTTCATACTGATAATGAGCATTTCATCCTTGATGTAGATTCCCTAGAAGATCTGGATGCTTTTCAAGCTAAAACGGGCTGGAGCTTAACTGTGCCCAAGGCGTCTAATAAGGCCGCCATAATTGAGCCAGAATCAGAGCCCGCATATTTGTCCTTGCAAAAATTGAGACCCTAATGCTTACCTCTAACTGGCCTGTGCCTATTGCCATAAATGTGTGCCCGAGTGCATCGGAAATTAATCCGGTACTATCACGGGTTTTTCAGGCAATGAGGGCGGCAGCATTTCTAGAAAAAGATCCTACCGATACCACTCTTCATAAAAAGTTTTACGCCAGCGATGATCAACTTTTGCAACGTATTGATCTTCCTGAATTTACACAATTGATTCAGTTTTTTGCCGATGCCATTCAAAAAACCGTTGGCGCTGCAAACGCAGGGATTTGGCCTCAAGGCAAAATGTCTTTGCAGTTAGAGATCATGGGCTGCTGGTTCCAAATTCAAAATGGCATGGCGTTTCATGATGTGCATACGCATGGTAATTGCTCTTGGTCTGGCGTATATTACGTTCAAATTGATGATGTGAAAAAACGAATAGATCATCCAGAAATGGCTGAGGTTAATGGAGTTACCCGTTTCTATGGCCCATATAGTCAATGGCAAGGCGGTGCTCATATGGATATTGGTAATGCTTATTTACAAAAAAATAGCTTAGACATCCAACCCGAGGAAGGGAAATTGGTGTTATTTCCTTCCTATCTTCCTCATATGGCGATGCCTTATGAGGGCGAGAAGGATCGAATTATTATTTCTTTTAATGTGCAAATACATTCAACACAGGGTGATCAAATCTTTGGTTTTGATTCTAAATAAATCGCTCAATATTGAAAACTTAGTTCTATGGAAAATTTAGATCTCGTAGTGTTAAGAGCCTTGTTAGATTGGAGAAAATCTGGCAAAAAAGCCCTGCTAGCCACCGTGGTGAGAACCTGGGGTTCTTCGCCTCGGCCTATTGGCTCAATCATGGGTCTTTGTGAGGATGGCAGTGTGATTGGCAGTGTTTCAGGTGGATGTATTGAAGATGATCTCATTCGAACACATAGCACTGCAAAAGAATTTCCATCGGGCCCGCCTAAGCTGATTAAATATGGCGTCAGTGCCGATGAGGCGCATCGCTTTGGTCTTCCTTGTGGCGGCACCTTAGAAATCTTGCTGGAATTTGAAGTAAATGAAAATGTTTTAGGTGATCTCGTAGAGCAGCTTTCTCTGGGTAAATTAGTCCAGCGCATCACTAAATTAGATGATGGCACCGTTAGTTTACTTACGGTGCAAGCTCCTGAAGAGTTGGTTCTGAGTGATCTGGAATTGATCAATACTTTTGGCCCTGAATACCGCATGCTCATCATTGGAGCAGGGCAGTTATCGGAATATTTGGCAATTATGGCCTTATTTAATGGGTTTAATGTCACGGTCTGTGATCCGCGTGAAGAGTACCGAGCTAACTGGAAGGTGGGTGGCGTTACATTGACCCATGACATGCCTGATGACGTAGTGATGAATATGAAGTTGGATAGCCGGAGTTGTGTAGTGGCGCTGACTCATGACCCTAAATTGGATGATCTCGCATTATTAGATGCGTTGCAAACAAATGCTTTTTATATAGGGGCTATCGGATCCCGTAGAAATAGTGAGGCACGTCGCCAAAGGCTTATTGAGTATTTTGAATACACAGAAGAATCGCTCTCTGATCTAAGGGGTCCGATTGGAATCTATATCGGCAGTAAAACACCTTCAGAAATTGCTGTGAGTGTGATGGCAGAGATCCTTGCGGTGAAAAATGGAGTGGCTTTACCTAGAGATATGCAGGTAGGATTTGCTAAAAATGAATCCTTAAGTACTCACAATGATTCGGGAAGTATTGTTTGTGGAATTTAGTCTTTTGCTAGAGATATATATTATTGGCATCTTTGAGCATTAAGACAATATGACTATTAGACCTTCATTTAGATTTCGGATTTATGCTGGGGATACTCCTGCCATTGGTCCTGGCAAGATTGCTCTGCTTGAAGCCATTATTGAGCACGGTAGTATTCGTTCTGCTGCTAAGGGCATGGGCATGTCTTATAACCGTGCATGGTTATTAATAGAAGATATGAATAAATCTTTTAAAAAGCCTGTTGTAGAAGCTATTGCTGGCGGGTCTAGAGGTGGTGGTTCTCATATCACCGAAGTCGGGCATTTGCTAATTAAGGAATACCGCGCCATCGAGAGTGATGCCTTACAAGCTACCAATAAGAGAATCAAGGTACTCACCTCTTTACTGAAATGAAGTATGCAAGCATAAAGAGCGCGGTGTCAGTTTTTTTTCCACTATCGTTATACTTAAGAAAATATCACGTAATAGCATCGAAAGACTGAGTATGAAAAAAATAAGTGTTTCATTGTTATTAAATTTACTTTTGCCAATTCAGGTATTTGCTGCCGATTTGACTGTTTCCGCGGCTGCCAGTCTCACTAATGCATTTAAAGAGATGGCCCCTATATTTGAAAAACAAAATCCGGGCACTAAGGTGCTCTTAAATTTTGCCGCGTCTGGCCCTTTATTGCAGCAAATCATTAGGGGTGCGCCCGTGGATGTCTTTGCTAGCGCAGACCAAGAGACAATGACCCAGGCTCAGCAAGCTGGTTTTGTTAAAGCAGATGACCAAAAGATATTTGCATCCAATACCTTAGTGGTTATTGTCCCTAAGGGTGGAAAGCAAAACCCTACCGAGCTAAGTGATTTAACAAAATCACAATTTCAAAAAATTGCTATTGGCTTGCCCGCAATTGTGCCTGTTGGGCGTTACACCAAATCGGCTTTGGAAAAGCAAAACTTGTGGACCACATTGGAGCCAAAAATGATTGGTACTCAAAGCGTACGTCAGGCACTCGACTATGTAGCAAGAGGAGAAGTGGATGCTGGTTTTGTATATTCAACAGATGCGGCTATCACGCCCAATGAAGTCAAAAGAGCATTTATAGTGCCAACAGAAATGCCTATTTTGTATCCAATAGCGCCCATTAAAGGCAGTCAAAATGACGTCATTGCCAGCAAATTTATTGCATTTGTTGGTTCAACTCAAGGCAGTGGGATATTGAAGTCATACGGATTTGGAAAGCCTTAAGCATATGGATGAGGCTTGGATTGCATTAAGACTCACGTTAAAAGTAGCGGGAGTAGCAACTGTTATCAATATGCTATTGGGAGTGGGCATTGCCTATCTCTTTGCTCGTAAGCAGTTTGTTGGAAAAAATGTAGGCGATGCCATCTTAACTTTACCCATGGTATTGCCGCCAACAGTATTGGGTTATTACTTATTAGTTCTTCTTGGTAAGCATGGACCAATAGGATATTTTCTTAAAAAGTACTTTGATATCAATTTAATTTTTACTTGGCAAGGTGCAGTAATTGCGGCTTCAATGGTTTCTTTTCCACTTGTTTTTAAGGCTGCTCGCGCCGCGTTTGAATCCTTGGAGCCTCAATATGAGCAAGCAGCTCGAGTGTTGGGGGTAAGTGATGCTGCCATCTTCTTTAGGGTAACCTTGCCTCTGGCTTGGCGCGGAATTTTGGCTGGCGTACTTTTATCATTTGCGAGATCAGCTGGTGAGTTTGGGGCAACACTTATGGTTGCCGGAAGTATCCCGGGGAAGACGCAAACTTTATCTATAGCGGTATATGAGGCTGTTCAAGCCGGGCAAGATGAGATGGCAAACTTTTTGGTCCTTCTGATCTCAGTTGTCTGTATGACTGTCTTATTGGTGTCTGGAAAGCTTGTCCCTGGTAGGGTGGCTAGTGGAGTGCATGATCATGGCTAACCTTTGGAATATTGCTGTCAGCAAGGAATACGCTGGCAAAAATCGAACTTTTAATCTGGATGTCAAGATTCAGAGCAGTGCAGAACGTTTAGTGCTATTTGGAGTATCGGGCTCAGGAAAAACCCAATTACTTAGAATGCTCTCTGGGTTGGTAAAGCCCGATCAGGGAAGTATTGAATTTGAAGGTAAGACCTTATTTAATCGAAATGCAGCGGTGAATCTGAGTCCTCAAGAGCGCTCATTGGGCTACGTATTTCAAGAATATGCACTTTTTCCGCACTTAACTGTCATACAAAACATTGCCTTTTCTTCTAATAAAGGTTGGTTTAATAAAGGCCAAAGTTTTACAGATGAAAATGTTGAAAACTGGTTAGAGAAGTTTGAATTAAAAAATCTTGCATATCAATATCCACATCAATTATCTGGCGGTCAATCTCAAAGGGTGGCGCTAGCTAGGGCATTAGTTTGTCAGCCCAAGGCATTGCTACTTGATGAGCCTTTTTCTGCCTTGGATGACGGCTTAAGAAAAGCCTTGCGCATGGAACTCTATGAATTGCAAAAACAACTATCAATCCCCATGATTCTGATAAGTCATAACCTGGATGACGTGCGCAGTTTTAGTGACGAGGTGATTCAAATTCGGGAAGGTCGCGCTATTTCAGAGTAGTTGGGTAATACATTAGATCTACGAGCAATTAAATCCGTCTAGGTGTTCTCTGGGCATCTTTGTTGGAATGGATAAATCCACCCCAATATTCTTCGTCGTCATATTCGGAAACAACCAAAGCTATAGCAATGGCTTGAGTTGCTGCTTTAAGCCAATTGGAGTCGGTAAAGTATTTTGCTGCTTCTAATTCTTTGGTTTCCCAAGATGCAACTACACCATATTCGGCAATTAAATATTTTTCAGCTTCAAGAATCAAAGAGCGCGTGGCTTCTTGATGACCTTCATAACCGCGGCTGAGTTTAAGATCAAGCTTTTCAAGCTTTCCTAATAGTTCATTAAACATAGTTACTTTCATGGTGAGTTTTTAGGGCAATATTCCTAACGCATTCTAATTGAATCATCTTAAAATTAGAGAAACCAGCGTGGGTGATGTAGCTTTGCCTTATAGAACCATTAAGTGGAGATTGGCACCGTAGGGGTGCGCAAATTATTTATACATGATTGAATTACGCGAAACCGCTCTTGAAATACTTCTGATTAAAGATGCGGAGGTTAAGGTTGGTCGTCTTTATGGGTTACACGACGAATATCACCATCAAAAGGTTTCGTTAGATCTTTCTCGAAATTTCGACTCTCAAAATCTTGAGCTTCCGGGCCGTCCGGATAAGCCTGAGCTAGTACCTCCTTTAAATGTTCCTAGAAGAAAAATGGATACGGCACAGGGGAGAGTGTCTTTGCTGCATTCGCTAGCTCATATTGAATTTAATGCCATGAATCTTGCATTAGATGCGATCTGGCGTTTCCCGGACATGCCTCAGCAATACTATGGGGACTGGTTGCAGGTTGCCAAAGAAGAGGCTTATCACTTCAGCCTAGTTCAAGGACATATTCAGTCTCTTGGGTTCTCCTATGGGGATTTTCCTGCGCACAATAGCTTGTGGGAGATGGTTGAGCGAACGACTGATGCTGTGATTGCGAGAATGGCTCTCGTTCCTCGAACGATGGAAGCAAGGGGTTTAGATGCAGTACCTATGATTCGTGATCGATTTAAGCAAATCAAGGATGTCAAAGCGGTTGAAATACTAGAGATCATTCTCAGGGATGAAATAGGACATGTCTTGATTGGTAATCGCTGGTTTAATTTCTTATGCGCTAAAGAGAATTTATCTCCTATTGCTACCTACAGGGAATTGGCTAAAAAGTACTGTGCTCCCGCATTAAGGGGGCCATTTAATATGGAGGCCCGTAAACAAGCAGGTTTTACTGAGGAAGAATTAAGTCTTCTTGAGGGTGGGCGGGCTTGATTAAGGAAAAGTTTCTGAACTTTTGTGGGTCAGGCGAGATCTCCCATTCAATAAAAAGCCTGATTTGACTAGATCTGGGTCCCATTTAATGCCTAAATTGTTAATTAAGAGCTTTACGCTTAATACATATGGGCTAAATTGATATCGATCAAATTGGATCTGTCTTTACTGGGCATAATTTATTCAGAAACTTTTTGAGAGCGAATATGTTGAAGAATTTAATGGTTCATTTAGATGGTGGTGTGCGTTCTGGAGTAAGGCTGAAGATTGCAATTGATTTAGCCAAGTCCAGTAATGCGCGACTAGTGGGTGTATTTAGTCAGCGCGCGCTTGCTAAGCAAGTGGGTCCGAATTCTAGTTGGCCACCTGAGGGCTATGCCTTAGCTGCCCAAGCTAGTAAAGAGGCTTTCGATTTAGCTACTGCGGGCCTAACTTCTGAATGGGTTGATATTAACCGGGGTAGCGATTCAGCAATTCTGGCCTTGGTATCTGAAAAGGCTCGATATTTTGATTTGGTAGTAATGGGTCAGCATAATAAAGATGCAGAAGAAGAGATTGTTTCTGAATTGGTGGAGGAGGTGCTCTCTAATTCAGGGCGTCCTGTTTTAATCATCCCTTATGTAGGTGAGTATTCCGCTAAATTTAAGCGACCACTATTGGCTTGGAATTCATCGCGTGAATCAGCCCATGCTTTGAATGATGCTATTCCGCTGATTCAAGGTTGTGATGAGGCGATTGTTCTTTCGTTTGATTCCACGATTGCTAGGGCCCAAGAATCCTGTCGTCAGGTTGCAACGCAGTTGTCCTGTCACGGCATTCCTTCGAAGTCTGAAGTCATGGTGATTGAAGATGTCGGTGTGATGGATATGTTACTCAACAATGCTTGTGATCAAGGCGCTGATCTTTTAGTCATGGGTGCACATAGTCACTTTGGATTCCCGTTCCTGAGCGGAGGCGCTGGTACCCGCCATATTTTGCGAACAATGGTGTTGCCGGTATTAATGTCTAGCTAATTTACTTGCACCCAATATGTAAAGAGAAGGCCCTTTAACGAAAGTTCAAGGGCTTTTATATTGCTGGTGGGTCGAGTAAGATTCGAGCTCAAACAAGCTATTGACTCAAATGGGGTCGGAAAGAAGTGGACATCAACACCTTCTCTGGCGGATTTCATTGCCAATCAGTTTTGCCGATTTTGATAATGCTATTGGATGGTTTGCTGGGTAGGTAGTTTTAAAGTTGCCCAAGAGAGTCTCTGTTAACGCCCACATGAATTCTTTCGGAATTTAACGCTCGGCAAAAGTAATCGTTGTTCAAAAAGTCCATTCCAATATTAAATAAGATTTCACTGGTAGGGTATTTAATAATGTGTATTTCTACAACATGGTGAATTATTTTCATTTATTCATGATCCAGGTGCGTTATATTTTTGGGATAATTGTCGCTACACACGCTTAAAGAGTCTGGTTTGGTGAATTCCATGAATAAATTGAAGACTCTCCCCTTATCCCTATTGGGATTACTGCTCTTTTTCATTAGCTTTAATTATGCAGAGGCATTGCCGCTATTTTCTCGGCAAACCGGACAAAATTGTGTTGCTTGCCATGCGGGCGGGCAATACCCAGAGCTAACGCCATATGGCCGCTACTTTAAATTAATGGCCTATACGATCGGGGAGCGAACCGATCTTCCGATTTCCGTGCAGTTTGTTGGTGGTGCCGCTACTAGTACTAATGGGAATAATGGTACTGGGCAAGTACATCAAAGTGGTCAGTTAGAACCAAACTATCTTTTCTTGGATGTGGGCGGCAAGATTACAGATAACTTTGGTGCTTTTAGCCAATGGTATTACGCGATTGACGAGCAGGTGAGTGGTAAAGGGAATATTCCCAATCAGAATCAGTTTGCGGCAGATATACAAGATTGGCGTTATGCAGATCACTTTGTTGGCAATAGCGCAGATACGGTAAAAGACTTTATTTGGGGCGCATCCTTAAATAACTATGCTGGCGCTACCGATGTATGGAACTCATCTCCCATGTGGATGTATCCCTATATGGGCTCCACCAGAAATTACTCAACCTATGGGCTGCCTTACAACACAAGATTGTCTGCATATTCTGTGCACAACCCTGGGTATGGTGTCTATGGCTACGTGAATCAAAATTTTTATGGTGAAGTAAATTTATACCAGTCGGGCGGATCAGGCCCCCTCTCTTGGATGACTTATCCAGCATCTAATAGCAATCCCAATAGTGCACCAGTCTACTTGCAAGGACTAAATCCCTACTTCCGGTTTGCATACCAAAGCGACGAACATGACGGCCATAATTGGATGCTTGGTTTCTTGGGTGCAAATATCAATCAATACTCTAGCTGTAATACGGTCGCAGATAGTAGTTCTTATAAAGGAACCGCGCCGACTTGTGGTGGGCCAGTAAATTCACCTGCCTTGAGTGCTGGGACGATTAAGTATCAAGATAGAGCGATAGATGGGCAGTATCAATATTTGGCTGATCCCCATACAGTAACCGCACAAGCTCGCTATACCAAAGAAAATATCTCCGATCCAACTGGTATTTTTTACAGCAATCCGAATAACAAGACCAACTCTTTCATGTCTAAGGTCAGCTATGTCTATAACGCTACCTATGGAGCCGCAGTGGCGTTTCAGAATATTACTGGTACAGGTGATGGGCACTACGGCGTCAACGCATTAACGGGCGCCAATTTAAACCCAAATTCCACAGCTTGGATTCCATCTATTTGGTATCAGCCACTACAAAATCTACGTATTACTTATCAATACACCGCCTTTACTAAATACAACGGCGGCACTATTAATTACAACGGTTTGGGTACCAATGCCAGTGCAAATAACGCAAGCTGGCTCTATTTATGGTTGGCAATGTGATGAAATTATTCCCGAATATAATTCTCTCAAGAACACTCTCTGCTGTGACTCTGCTTTTTATGGGTATTTTGGCTGGCTGTACTTATTTCAACAATATTCCACCAGTAACTACTTTAGAAAATCCTGCAAGAAGTAGAACGCTAGGAGATTATGAAGTTGCAGGTAATGTTCTTGCTGTGCAAGTCTGCGCCTCCTGTCATGGTGTCAATGGTCAATCTAATTCACCCATGATTCCCAATCTAGCTGGACAGCAAAAAGACTACTTGGTAAATCAATTGCAGGATTATCGAGACCGCAGTAGAAGCAATGAGTATGGCGTGCAGTATATGTGGGGCATGGCAGCTTCATTAACCAATAGGCAGATACAAGAGCTGGCAGAATATTTTTCTAAACAAGCGCCCGTTAAACCAAGTAAAAGCAATGGTAGCGATCCTAAATTAGTGCGCGGCAAAGAAATTTTTGAAAAAGGCATCCCGGAGCAGGGTGTAGTTCAGTGCAACTCTTGCCATGGTCCCGGTGGGGAGGGTATGGCAACCTTCCCAATGGTAGCTGGCCAAAAAACTTATTACTTAACCCAGCAACTTAATCTATGGCAGCATCCAGACCAGAAACGTTTTATGGAGGTGGGCGGCAACACTTGGGCACCCAGAACCATCACGTTTGCACGTCCACGCGGTGTATTAATGCAGGGCATTGTTAAGAATCTATCTGATGAAGATGCCAAGGCTGTAGCAATGTACTTAAGCACCCTTCAATAACCCACTGCCCTCTATTTGTATTTACTTGGTTGAGGTAGGGTGGCTTTTTATAACTGGTGGGTCGGGCGAGATTCGAACTCGCGACCAACGGATTAAAAGAGCTGTCTAGGCAGAGACAGGCTCCAATCTACATTTAATTCAAAACCATCAAGCTCTATGCGGCATTGAGTGGATTGAAAATTTGCCGGCCCCGAATGACCAGTTAAGTCCAAGGTCAAGAGGCGCTACTTAAGATATTGGGTAAAACTTATTTGTGTGTTGAAAGCATCACTTTGAAACACAATTTGTAGCCATGATTGCGTAGCGACTGAATTGCAGGACTCTCAATGCCTGCGCTCGTAATTTTTCTGCGAAGTCTACCTACTTTAACTTCAAGGTTGTCCTTACTGATGTCTGTGTCGCCACTTAAGTGCTGCGCCACCTGCCAATGCTCAAGCGTATTTGAAGGTGCCCGTGCAAATGCGCTAAGTAGAGTAACTTCTGGCTCTGTTAATCGAATGATATTGTCTGGCCCCTGAAATTCTGAGGTAGAAAGGTGTAGATGTCCTGAAGACTTGGAGATTTGGCTGTTATGTTTTATACGATTTGCAAAGCTACCAACTAAGGCAATTAATTCAGGCAATGATAGTGGCTTTGGTAAGTAGACATTGGCACCGCTTTCATAGCCTACAACTCTGTCATTAATGTCAGTGCGAGCTGAGGTGATAATAATGCCAACATCGGAATGACTTTTTCGAATGCGAGAGACTAAGCTAAGACCATCCTCTCCGGGTAGATTTAAATCAATCACATAAAGATCGGGCGGGCTCCCTAAACATTCTGCATCGATATCTTCAGCCATTACAAAGCCTTTGACACTATGCCCTTCATTTTGGAGTACCTCAGTAATGGCATCTCTGAGGATATCGTAATCCTCAATAACAACGATGCTTAGGGTAGGTTTTATTGTGGAATCCATAGATTAAATTCAATATAGCTTTGGCCACTTTGATCTTTGTGATGATGATAAGTAATGCTCCCCTCGATGGCTTGGGCCCACTGCGATACAAGATATAAACCTAGACCAGAGCCAATCTGGCGATGCGCTCCGGGACTTCGATAGTACTTCTTAAATAATTGAGCTTCATCGGGAAGGCCGGCATCTCCAATACTATTTTTAACATTGAAATTCAAGCCCGTTCTATCGCTATTAGTGTCGGTTGAAATGCTTAGCTCTATGGGTGAATTTTCGGCGCTATATTTAATCGCGTTATCTAATAAATTATTAATAATTGCGGTGATCAAATGATGATCTGAGTTAAAGGAGGAGGGTGCTAGTAGGGTTGTTTTAATTCGGTCAATTTTAGGCTGGCGGGCCAAGAGATCGGATAGTAAATAATCGACTTCAATTCTAGAGTGAAGCGTCTTTAGTGATTGATGAGAAATCTTCTCACTTTCAACCACCCGGTCAATGATATTTTGCATGTCCGTTGCAGCGCGCTGAATACTTTTGGAATGATGGTTCGATCCAGCCAAGAGTCTAATTACCGAAAGGGGATTGCGCAGCTCGTGAGCAATCATGGCAAGGTAGCTTTCTTTCTCGGTCCGTTGCTTGGTCTCTTGAGCCAGCATTGATTTGGCCACTTGTCCATCAATTAGCATCCGCTGAAGATTAAATTCTCTTTGTTTTGATGTGATGTAAAGCAGCAACATGAGTTGAATTGTGGAAATGCCCGCATGCGCAGTAATGAGATGTAGAGAAGCATTTCCATGATCAAATCCAAGAAGTGCTAAAACTGGTGTAAAACCAATTAAAACCGTCAAAGTAAAGCCGCCCCGTATTAACCAGAGCGCTAAATTGCTTAGCGGTTCTTTGGGATTTGATTTGGCGGCAAAGGCTGGTAAAAGCAGGCTAACCATTGCAAGTAAGCTAATTACAGTGCTCAGCTTGAGCGCTTGTGTTGTACGACCATCTATTAATAGCGCTATTCCTATAAGCGTTACGCTCGCTAATGCAAGAGGTATGAAGCGATAGAGACGACGAACGTTAAATTCTTTCAGTAGTTGAGCATCAAATAATATGACGGGAAAAATAATGGCTACTAGTACAAAGTTATATATTCCGTCATTAAATGCAACCCCTAGATTCTCTGGTGATATATATCGGTAAAGGCCAGTGAAAAGTATGACATGGGCAGTAGAGAAAATTTGACGCAAGGCAAACAATCCATATAGACCCCTACGGGACACAAAAAAATTAAATACACCCCAAATAACTGCTGCCAGAAGCGCGCTAGCATAAAACATTAATAGCAATGTCCGATACTTCGCTTCATATAAAGCTTCTTTAAGCGGCAAAATTTGGATATCTACAATGACGCTTGTTGGAGTATCTATGCGTAAATAGATGTAGCGAGTTGTTGGTAAAGCCGTGATTACAAATCCCAAGTCAATTGTTTGAAAGTTGCTGGAATCAAGCGGTGTTGAGCGCCCACTTTGTTGTGGAATAAGGCGACCATCTTTCTGGGAATCTGGATCAAAGAGGGTGACTTTGCTTAAAAATGAAGGGCGAACCCGAAGTACTAAAGGCTGAATGCTCTGAGTGCCAGCTATCTCGAGCTTGATCCAGATCGGATGCCCCAAATACCCCTTATGCAAAGTGTTTTCGTAAGATTCGTATTCTTCCCTGGCTGCCTTCTGGATATTGGCTTCTCCAGTTACATCTACCCAATAAGCACTATTTAAGTGCGTGGGAGATGATGAGGCACCAGCAAACTGGCTCAGCGATACCAATAGGATAAGTAGAAGGTGACGCAATGAAAACATGGGCCAATGTTAGCAGTCTTCTAGGTGTTGGCTAATGTTGGCTACGCCACAGGCAATACTAGAAAATGCCAATTTACTGGAATTACCTGTGTATGTTTATTGCCCCTTAAGCACCTATTAACTTAGCCACATTAAAGCCTCATGAAAAATAAATTATGTAATGCAATATTTACAGGGTGCGCATTATTCGCATTATCGAGCTCAGTCTATGCGGATGAAGAGGTAACACCAATTCCTAAAGTTTCTGAAGAATGGCGTTTTGCAGTTGCTCCATACGGTTGGGCGCCTGCTGCGTCTGCCACCATTAGTAATGATGGCAAGCTCATCAAAAATGCAAGCATGTCTACTAACAATGTGATTAGTAATTTGAAATCAGCTGCGATGATCGCCGGAGAAGGACATTACGGTAAATGGGGTTTCTTGGCTGACTTTGCTACCGCGACCGTTCAGCAATCAGGTTCATTTAGCTACACGCCACCTGATAGCAAGAGTAATTACAGGGCGGGTGATAAAGGAACGGTGCAGGCGACATTGGCAACTGGCGCAGCTACATACACTGTATTAAATAACAATGATGTATACGTAGATGCTTTGCTTGGTGCGCGTTGGATGAGTCTCACTACTACTCTTGAGCTTGTACAAGAGGGTGGACCAGATAAGCTCGGCTATGCAGTACCACTGCATACAGTTGATGCGGTTGCCGGCTTTAAGGGTCGCTATCGCATCATGGATTCGGCTTGGTATATCCCTTTTTACGCTGATGCTGGAACTGGTGGTGGCGCTCATAATCTCACGTGGCAGGGAGCTCTAGGCATTGGGATGGCCATCTCCAAGTCTATGGATATAGCATTGTCTTACCGCGCCCTTGGTTTTGATCTTAATGGGGGTAGTGGTAGTTCGACATTGGTTAAGGGCACCTTCAAAGGTCCGCAAATAACGGGATCAATGAATTTCTAAGCCGATATGAAACATACTTTAGCTATTGCAGTAATTTCATTTCTAATTTTGTCCTTTGCAACCCCAGGATTTGCACAGGAAGTTCCAGCCCGTGTAGGAACGAGTGAGCTGGTAAAACAAGGAGCAGTGTCCTTACCTGAAAAGGATGTCGATAAAGTCGATATTGCTAAAAAATTAGCAAACCCTATCGCTAATATGATTTCTGTACCGCTTCAGTATGAATTTAGTCGTGGTGTGGGTAAGGGCCAGGGCGGCTCAGAGCAGACGCTCTTATTTCAACCAGTAGCGCCATTTAACTTGGGTGGTGGGGATACATTTATTTTGCGTCCTATTATTGCTGGCGCCAGAGAGACGAGTGTTCAGGGTCCTTCAGGTACCCCATTTTCAGGTTATGGCATCGCTAGCGTGACCCTCGAATCTTTTTATGCGCCCAATACTAATTCTTCATGGATTTGGGGTATTGGTCCTTATGCTCAATCGCCTTCTGGTAATAGCGGTAAATTTGGCTCACAACAAACGGGTGCTGGTGTAACTGCTGTTGTTCTGAATCGTGATGGTCCTTGGACTTACGGGCTGCTCGGCTTTCAATCATGGAACGTTGGCGGTAATCCAAGCTATGGAACCCAAAACAATTTATTTGGCGAACCTTTTCTTACCTATACAACTAAAGAGGCATGGTCAATTGCTGCCAATATGGAGGCGCAATATAACTACGATACTCACCGGACAGGTAATCCACTGTATTTAGGTGTATCCAAGGTAAATGTATTTGACGGGGTGCCAATCTCATTCGGCGCTGGTCCAATCTATTACGTAAGCAATGTTCCCGGAGGCCCATCTGGCTGGGGTGGACGTGCGACCATCACCATGGTAATTTTGAAATAGTGTCGCATTAAATTTGGAGGGAATTTCAATTGTTAATACGTCGTCTGGAAATATTTTAAAACATGTCTAGTTTGTCCCATTGCTGTTTATTTTTTAAACTTTAAATTTTTATATACGAGATCTTATGAAAAAACTACTTCCCATTTTGATGTTCGGTGCTTGCCTCGGTGCCATATCAACGACTGTGCTTGCCGATCCTCCAGTTCCACAGTTCTATGCAGAAGCTCAGAAAATTGCTCCTACTGGGAAACTGGGTGAGGTAGTCAAGAAAGAGAAAATTAAAACTTCCGTTAAGGGCGCTCAAGCTTGGAAGATTGCGTACATCTCTTCAGATGTTGCTGGTAATAAGACAATTGCTACTGGCTTAATTGTTGCTCCTGTTGGACCAGCCCCTAAAGAAGGGCGTCCAATCATGGGGTGGGCGCATGGCACAACTGGTACTGCGCAAAATTGCGGCCCGTCACAAATCTTAGATCCGGTTGTTCCACTTAATGAGTACTTCTTAATTGGGGGCAATTCTTGGACTGATTACGGTATCCCTAGTGTTGAAGAGTTTATTGCACAAGGTTATGTGATTGCTGCAACTGATTATCAAGGCCTAGGCGGTGGCGGTAGACACCAATACTCTTTGGCAAATACCAATGGTAAGGATGCTTTAAATTCTGTTCGAGCCGCTAGTTCAATGAAGGAAACGGGCGCTGGTAAAAAAGCCGCTCTCTACGGTTGGTCTCAGGGTGGTGGTGCTGTTTTAGCTGTAACAAGCATGCCAGAGTATGTTGCCCAAAAGGGTACTGCTGCGGATGGAATTGAATTGGTGGGTGCGATTGGCTTAGCTCCCTATGATAATGCTGCCATGGTGTCTAGCCCTCCTACCAATGAGGCTGAAGCACAAAAAGTCATGGATGGTTTTATTAACATGTTTTCTAAAACCGTATTTGATTTTGCCCACCTGAGTATGGCGTTGTGGGGTCTTGAACCAGGTAATCCGAAACTGAAACTCACCGATCTATTTACGGATGATGGAGTTAAGGCAATGAATGAGATATACGACAATAAGTGTATGCATACTGGTGCTGATACTTTGAGCTACAACTTCGGGGATAGCTATAAGAGCTTATTGAAAGTGAATCGTATCAATACGCTGGAGTGGGTTAATGCAATCATAAAAGGTAGCAACCCTCCTGCCAAACCAATTGCCCCGGTAGTTATTTACTGGGGAACGGCTGATGTAACTAATCCGCCAATCATGGGTAAGCTCTATCAAGAGCAGATGTGCAAATTGGGTGCAAGCGTGGATCGAGTACAGCTTCCAGGAAAGCAAACTCACTTTACAACCCCAGGCACATCCGCCCCTTTCTATAGGGAGTGGGTCAAGGATCGTTTCGCTGGCAAACCTGCTACCGATAATTGCGCGCTTGCAGCGCAATTGCCGATTTAATTTTGCGGATGTTTTTACGCCTTGCTCTCAATCTTTAAAGGAATCGTAATGAAGCAAAAGTTAATGAAAAAAGTAGTTGCAGCCTCGGTATCTTCAGCGCTAGCTTTCATTCCCTTGTCGAGCAATGCTTGTACTAGTTTTATGCTTAAGGGTAGCGATGGAGGTGTTGTTTATGGAAGAAGCATGGAGATGGGTTTCCCGCTCCATTCTGAGCTGACCCTGATACCAAGAAATTTTGTAAAGCAAGGTATTGGCCCTGATGGCAAAGTAGGTAGCGGCCTTTCTTGGACGACCAAGTACGCAGTTGCTGGTATGAATGCTGTATCCATGCCTGAGTATTCCGATGGTATGAATGAGAAAGGCCTCATCGGCGGCATGCAAAATGCGCCAAATACCGCCAAGTATCAAGTGGTAACACCTGCAGAGGCTGGCAATAGCATCAGCTCTGCTCAAGTGGTTACCTATGTACTGACAAACTTTGCATCCGTAGATGAAATTAAAGCGGGTTTGCAGAAAATTAAGGTAAGTGGCGTACCAGTTCCTTCTTTTGGCAATCAAGTCCCTACACAACATTACGGTTTTCATGATGCTGCTGGCAAAAGCGTTGTAGTTGAGTACCTAAAAGGAGAGTTAGTTGTGACTGATAATCCCACTGGTGCCATGACCAATGATCCTTCATTTAAGGATCAGCTGAATAACATTGGCAATTACGCCAATCTTTCCAAAGTGGAAAAGCCTGCATTGGTAATCAATGGGGCTTCTTTTGTTCCTCCTAGTTCAGGTAGTGGAATGCACGGTTTACCTGGCGACTATCTAAGTCCAAGTCGCTTTATCCGCGCAGTATTTTTAACGGATTCAGTTCCAAAGTCTTATACAACCGCACAAATGCATAACGCTGCATGGCATGTCCTAGGAAGCTTTGACATTCCTCCTGGCGCTGTTACATTACCAGCATCTAATCCTTATGGTGGTGGTGTTGGGGGTGTTGAAGTTACCGAGTGGAGTGTTGTAGCAGACACCAAGAGCATGACCTATAGTGTCAAAATGTTTGAAAATATGAATGTCTATCAGTTCGACTTAAAAAAGATGGATGTGAACGCTAAAGACATTAAATACATTAAGCTAGATAAGTCATCTAGTCCAATACTTGTTAATTAAAATATTTTCTTGTTAAGCCCAAAACCACCTATAGGTGGTTTTGGGTACGCGGTTCATTGACGTGATGCTCTTTGGGTCGCCCTTGTATCTGAAATGCAATATATGCATAGCAGTTTTGATTACGGTAAAACGGTTGTGATTAACCACCGTGATTTACGCTCGTTATAGAGTCCCGAATCAGTAAATCACTTTTTTTTGTAAAAAATGTATAGCGACGACATTTAATATCAGTCAATTTGAATCATTACTTAGAGAGACCTTTTTTGGTCTCAGTGTAATGAGCGCCTTAGCTATTTTTAATATATATAGCTTCGCTTGGGTTACGCTTACCTATCTAAATTGAGGATTTTTTCGTGAGCCAAGGGTCTCTTATGGGTCTTACAGTCCCTCGCTAACATCATCTTTAATGTCGGTTAAACCGATAACTATTGCGTATAGAAATACTCACAGTCACCCAGCGTAGGTCATCCCGACCTATTACGGCCCAATAGATCTCTTATTGTTTCCGAGTAGTCACTACATTTCCCGAAACCAAAAGAAAAGGGACCACATTTCTGTGATCCCTTTATATTACTGGTGGGTCGGGCGAGATTCGAACTCGCGACCAACGGATTAAAAGACTTAAGAATTGTGCTTAACAGTAATCAAAACATTAACCTAAACCTGTGGGGAAAGTAGTGTGGTGTAGGCGGCTTATCTCCTGGCGCCGGATTTGAACTCTTGGAACTGACTGGCATCGACAGCGTCATAGCGGAGTGTCCGGTTAAGCGACACTCGGTTTGTCGGGTTAACCGACAAAATATGGTGGATGGCTGCTTTGATTGTAGTTTCAGCCCTTCAAAAGCACGTGTTTAAAGGCGCTTGACCGTCCCTGTACGGCCAATAGGAGTCTATCGCCGACACTCTAATTCGATAGATTAGCCTAAGAGCCAATATAATGAGTCACACCTATTAAATAAGTCTATAGCGCTCATGGCTTTAATCGCGAGAATTTGGCTGATCTCCTTAGCGGCATTTGCTGCTCCCTGTATTGCGCAAAGTGGCGATAATTCCCCGTATTCGCCTTCATTTTTCTTAAGCCCTTATCAGGTTGAGTGGGATTCTAGTGTTGGTACTACCCATACTAATTACACAATTAATTCACCTGTTTTAAAGAGCTCAGCTAACTCAATTGCTAATAATGCAACACAAGGTTTATCCATTGGGTTGCCTGAAAATTTCGCAATTGGTGTGACTGAGCTCTATGTTTATCCAGTGGTGACAAACCCGCTAAATCCTAATGCAGCGACCCTTGGATTCAAGAACCCAGCCCTCTCAGGGAGCAAAATTTGGGGACTGGATACTAGTTCATTATTTAAAATTTCTGGCAGCGTACAACCCAATACCGGAGTGAAGGCCGGGCTAACAACCTATAACTTTGGCGCTACGGGAATTTTTATTGGTAGTGATGATTGGATAGCCAGTCTTGGTGTAAATGAAACTGTTAATGATGGTGGGGATGGCGGTACGGCAACAGTCGTTGCAACGGTTTCCAAGAATATTAGCGCTTATATCCTCAATGCTTCAATAGGTGCCGCTCGTTTTCCTTCTATATTAATGAGTACGGGATACGTCGCGACCTCTTACGGCTACTCTGGTACCTTAGAACTGAGCCGTCAAATTCTCGATCAAGCATGGCTGGGCATCAATTACAGCATTGGCAGCACGACCAACACCTACACTCAAAACTTTATGCTCATTCCGTTTAATAATCGAACACTTTATAACTCAGTGGGTATGAGCTTAAAGGTACTTTTCTAGTCATCAATAATGGACAGGGGAAGGTAGAGTTGATAGCCAGACCCCCAAGCAGAGTGAATAATTCGACGCTCTGAGTCTTCTAGTAATGGCTGAATTTTTTTTCTTAATCTACTGAGAATATTTTCTAGGGCTCGTTTGGATACTATGTCAGTCTCTGATTGACCTGAAAGGATTTCACAAATGCTCTCTGAATCTAGGCATTGATTGGGCGCCTGGGATAGCATTTTTAATAAAAGTATTTCCGAGGGCAGCAAGGTAATTTGATGTGCTCCATCGGGCGCAACAAGCCGCCCTGATTTTGTATATAAATTCCATCGATTTGATTTAGAGTTAATTATCCGCCTAGCGATGCTATTGATTGCGGCTAATAATTCCTGGGGTGGCGTTGGTTTTGGGAGGTAAATATCTGCGCCATGCTCGTAACTTTTGATGCGGTCAGCTAAAGCTGTTCGCGCTGTCAGCATAACAATGCCAATTTCCGGATATGTTTTTCGAATGGATTGAGCTATTTCAAAACCCGATTGCCCTGGTAAGTTCAGGTCTAGAATCAGAACATCTAAGGTCGTTATGAGAAATAGATCATTTAAACCAAGGCTGTTGTTTGCTTCATAGACTTTAAATTGATGGGTTTGTAAAAATTGACTAAGCTCTTCCCGCAAAATGGCATCGTCTTCAATAATCGCAATCTTAATTGGGTTTGATGGCGCAATCATTTTGGTAGCTCAATAATAAAATGAACTTCATTGGAAATGTGGCGATATTCAATTGTTCCACCAAGCACATGACAGAGCTCTTTGCAGATATACAGTCCCAAGCCTGATCCCCTCGTTTCTTGGGCTAAGGGATGGCGATAAAAACGTTCGAATATGGATTTTGGGTCGGGTATCAGGTCTGGGTGGATGGCATTGACAATAGTAATGCGAATCCTAGGATTATTAATGGTAGTCAATTCTTCAACTATGACTTTTATCTTGGTCTTAGCTGGTGAGTATTTCAAGGCATTCTCGATCAGATTGGTCAGAATAATTTGCAAAAACTGTGGGTCTGTTCGAATGCTCAGTCGGTCATTAATATTTAGATCTATTACTTTTTTGCTTTGGTGATTTTCAATAAGGCCGGAAATCAGACCTTTGACATTGATGTCGGCAAGTTGTAATGGAAGCGTTTTTTGATCTATCAAATTCATTAAGTTACAACGCTCAATGATGGCGTCCATATTTAGTATGGATTTATTGATATTTTTCAAACGCTGCTGGTCACTAGAGTTGCTAGTATTAATAGATTGACTAAGCGTATCAACCGCTAAGCCAATTGAGGCTAATGGATTTTTTAATTCATGAGCAAGCATATCAATCAGTGTTGTACGATCTCTTAGGAGCTTAGACTCAAACTCAGAGCGAAGGCGTGTTTCAGTCAGGGCTGATTTCACTTCTGTTAACTCTTTTCGGATGAGTCGATTTTGATACACAATAATCGAAAGCATTACGAGTGGATTTACAAAATCAGTAATGCGGGCAATATATATGGGGGTCTGGCTGTTGCCCTGCATTGGAAAGAGCACTGCTATCACGGCCAAAAGAATCAGGGCAATTGAAATGCCAAATCCAGCAATTAAAGCCATTTGGAATGACTTTGCAATATGAGACGTTTTTGTGATGGCGATAATTTGAGTTGCTGGTGCAATAAGGATCCCAATGAGCATGAGAGGATTTGAGATATTATTTTTCTCAATACCAACGAGTAGCAGACAGATCCCTACTAAAATATAAATCGACCAGCAAGAGGTTCTATACCAGCTTGGGGTTTTATAGGTCGCAAGAAATGCCTGGGATAGCCAGACCCATAATCCCAGCCTAAGGCATAGCGCCCAATTAAATATAAGCTCATTAAATAGGGGGTCTTGCTTTAATACATAAAGCGCCAAAATGCCGCTTCCTGAAAGCGTACACAAAATAAGGTTAGCTACGGAGACCCCAAACCTTGCCATGACAGTGCTTGGATTTAAGACAAAGTTCACAATTGAAAAAACTAAAACGGCAAAGAGGATGCCAACTTGAGCGCCGATACCCAAAACTTTCTCGGAAACTTGCATTACGGAGTTTTTCTCGGGGGAGGCTGAAATTGCTATGTGAGTAAGGCTGGATGCATCAATTTTGAGATAGTAGGTATTTTGATTTTGTGGAGTAAGGGGTGCAGTAAAGAAGTGCCCCCCAATATCGCTATTAGAGCTTCCGTTTGCATAACGGCTACCCGCTTTTTCGGATATCCAACCCTTGCTGGTGTATTGAAAGAACTCAATTCTTTTTAAGAAATAAGGCCCTATTTGAATAGCAATACTATTTCCATCAATTTGATCATCTGAAATTTGTATTCGAATCCAGCGGGGTGACTCAGCAAGGCCGGAGCTTAGGGGCGTGTAACTGGGTTGGTAATTACATTGAGTAGCCTGCTCGATAGTTGCTGGCGCAGTCTTTGCCTGACAGTAATTAACGCGGTATTCGAGGTTATTAGTGCTGCCGGCGAAGGCTTCTGTTGCAATCAAAACGCAAGAAGAGATTGCGAATAACCAGCAAATCAAGTATTTGCTTTTATTCCAGATTGAGCCTTTATTCATGAGGGCTAGTTTATTTCAAAAGCCACAGTTTTCACTATAAACAAAAGAAATTCTGGTTTATGCCGCCAGATGAGAGGAAGTGAGAGGATTTAAAACGCTAGTGTTAAATAATAATAAATAAGCAACCTTACCTAAGTTTTTGTAAACATAAAAAGAAGGGGTAATGAATATGAATTTTCTTAAATACCTTCTAGTAATTATGATAATTATTTTGGCTGGTTGTAAGTCAGTGGCTAATTATCAGTCTGAATTGCAAGTCCTAGTTGGGCAAAGCGAGCAGCAGTTAGAGTCTCAGTGGGGGATTCCGTCGTCGATTGTTCTTAGCGGAAATATTCGTTTACTTACTTACTATCAAAATGATGGTGCTTATTTGGCTGGTGGTTATTGGGGTAGACGTGTTGTGCCTTTATATTGCAACACAACCTTTACAGTCCAAAATGGTGTAGTAATTCAGGCGAAATTTGTAGGGAATGAGTGTACGGCAGAGTAGCAATTTCTAAAATTATTTGCATTTGGTAAGCGCTGTTTTAATGTGTTTCCGTTTTGTAGAAATTAAAGCGTCTGTTATCAAATATGAAAAGTAGATTACCGATTGCTATTTTGAATATCTGACTTTGTAGTTAATTAATTTAGGAGTTATTTATGTATTTACGAAATCACTTCGCCTTAGGATTGATTGCCTACCTTTTTTTTAGTCTAGCTTCAGCACAGACTACAGCGGGCAATCAACCTGAAGGGCCTCAAAAACCTCCCTTACCTATGGGTCTTCAAGCAATAGAGCCAGTTGCTCTGGATATCTTAAAAGCAATGAGCGTGAGAATGTCTAATGCGAAGACCATACAGTTTGATGCATTGATTCAATCAGAATATCCATCTATTGATGCAATACCCATAATTTACTCTACTGCTGCAAAAATCGCATTACAGCGACCAAATAAGTTCGATGTTGCAGTTTGGGGGGACGGGCCATCAAGCGAAGTTCTATTTAATGGAAAACAGTTATTTGCCTATAGCCCTGAGAAAAATTTAGTAGCGGTTGCTGATGCTCCAGGCAATATTGATGCTTCTGCTAAGTTTGCATATGATAAGTGGGGTTTATTTTTTCCTGGAGATGACCTAGTTTTATCAAATCCTTATGAACATTTAACCAAGGGCTTGACTGATGCATTTTTGGTTGGAACAACTGCTTTAGTTGGTGGTGTAGAGACAAACGTAATCGTAATGGCCACCAAAGAATTACAAGGCCAAGTATGGATTGGTGTTAAGGACCATTTGCCTTACATGGCCTCTTGGATCTACTTGGGTGATCCTAGCCACCCCAGAACTACTCTTACCTACAAGAATTGGAAATTAGATTCAACCATTTCTTCTGGCCAATTTGAAGCAAGCAGATTTTCAAAAGCAATCGTTGCTGATTTTGTGCAATCAGATGCACCACTTAAATAAAGTTATTGGAGAGCGACTACATGAAAATATTTGCCAGTGTTTTACTAGGCTTAGTTGCATTAATTTCCTTAACCGCCACCACAGATGCACAAGCATATTGGCATGGTTATCGAGGGGGCTGGAGGGGGCCTGGATGGCGTGGTCCTGGATGGGGCGGCTGCTATCGATGCGGTCCTGGGTGGGTAGGGGGTGCAGTGATTGCTAGTAGTGCGGTTGCAACAGAAGAAGTGGTTGCAGGATCTACGTCACCTCAAGTAGTGGTTGAGCAGGCTGCACCAGCTGTTTATGCACAGCAGTCCGGCCCAGTAGTGTTAGCGCCTGGACCTGTGCCGCCATCCTCTTACTCCATCCCGCCTATTGGCTCTACATTTCCGAATTTATTTCCAGGGTGCGTATTAGAGCCCAGGAATGGTATTAATTTTTATCAATGCCAGGGATTTAGGATGCGTCCTCTGTATAACGGTAATAATTTTTATTACCGTGTTGTTCCGGGCTAATAAGCATCAAGACTAATTTTGGGTGGGCTTATTGCAACAAAAGATATAGCTAAACCTTATCTCCATAAAGGTTAATATCAATCAAAAAAATTGGTTAAATAAGTCAAATGCCAGAGATTAAAACACTAGAACTCTCAAGAAAAGCAAACACACTTTTGCTTTCTGGGTTGGCTGTCAGTGCAACCATTGTCGGCGAATTCTCTGGATGGAATGCTGGCCTTAATCAGGGCGGCATAGGTGGCATGCTTATAGCCACACTCTTGGTTGCCGTGATGTTTGGCTGTCTTGCTATCTCTTTGGCTGAACTATCAACCTCAATGCCATTCGCTGGTGGAGCATATACCTACGCTAGAGCTGCCTTTGGTAAAAAAATTGCAGTAATTGTGGGGATCTCTCAAATGCTGGAATATATATTTGCATTAGCAACTATTCTGGTTGCCATTGGAATGCAGTTTAGAGTAATTTTTGAGGATTCCTTTCTCTCAAGTCTAGGGGAGCCTGTAATTTGGGCCATTGCTCTGTTATTTTTTGCTATTTTGAATGCATCAGATACAAAATTATTTTTTCGATCTGCGCTCATTCTCGCAATTTCTTCTTTAATTGTTCTCATAATTTTTTGGTTTGGGGCAATACCAAAATTTGAGATGTCACAGTTTCTGTCAATTAAGGCTATGGCGGGAGATTCAGAGTGGCTTCCGAATGGCTTAATTGGAATCGCCTGGGCTTTGCCATTTACCGTTTGGTTTTTTTTGTCAATCGAAGTGATTACTTTGGCCTCAGAAGAGTCTATAACGCCCTCAAAAAATATACCAAAAGCTCTAATGCTGGCATTTATTATCTTATTAATCTCAGCATTAGGCGTACTCATTTTAAATTCTGGCGTAGCTCCAGGAGCCTCTGCTATAGGATCAATAGATGCTCCATTGTTGAATGGTCTTGAATCTGTGCTTGATGGCGCTATATCTGTAAAAGTGATTACTGCTTTAGTTTTGGTTGGTGCCCTAGCAGGGTTTCATTCGACAGTGTATGCGGCTAGCAGAATAGTTTTTAGTTTGGCCCGTGCCGGATATCTTCCGATCAGGTTGTCTTATAAATGTGGAAGCAAGGGAACACCCAAGCTAGCAATTTATTTTGTTTCGATATTGGTTTATGTATTGGTTCTAGTTACAGAATACTTGGCTGAGCATATTTCTGTCGTGTCATTGCTATTGAATATGTCGGTGTTAGCAGCAATGATTTCATACATCATTTCATTCCTATCTTATGTTGTGTTGAGAGTTCGATACCCTCTGATGGAGCGTCCTTATAAAAGCCCGCTCGGTATAACAGGGGCAATTACAGGCTTAATCATTGTGTCTATAGCAGCAATTTTTATGTTCACTAATGGTGATTTTCGTTTCGGACTCATCATCATGACCTGCATCTATCTACTCTTTCTTTTTTTATTTTTGGTCGTAGGTAAAAATTTAATAGATAAAAATGCTCCCGAGGAAATATTCTCAAATAATTTAAAGGCAAAAGTTCTAATGGGAAAAGACAGTCATGATTAATGGCGTGCCAAATAGTTTAGTAAGCATTTTACAGTTAGCTGCTCTATTGATTTTTTTTGCAATGGCAGTCGCAGCATTTATTGATATTTTTATTTCCAAAAGAAATGGCCTTTTATATTTTTCCGCACAATTAACATTATTGTTTTTTGTGCTATCAATTTCCCGCGGATGGATATATACCCTAGCATTTCATTTTATATTCGATAGCATAGAAATCTATGGTCAAACAATGACTACTTTATCTATAGCGTCGGCTGCTTATTTTGTAGATAGGTTAGTCGGTGCTTTTTTAGGGAGGAGTGGACTACAAGGCAAGAATGAAGCTGTTCCAGGAATTTTGGTTCATCTTGTTCGTGGATTAATCTACCTTGCTGCGTTGCTGGTAATTTTGCAGTTTGTTTTCGGGCAGTCAGTCACTGCACTTGCAACTCTTTCTGGTGCTGCGGCATTAATTTTAGGAATGTCAGCCCAATCAACATTAGGAGAAATGTTTGCTGGTCTGGCGATTTCCATTTCTCACCCGTTTAAGGTTGGCGATTGGGTGCAAGTTGGGTCATTAGAAGAGGGCCAGGTTGTTGATCAAACATGGCGTCATGTAGTAATAAGAACTAGAAATTATTCTGTAATAAACATTAATAATTCAGTCATCGCAGGAAATCCAATTAGAAACTTCTCTTCACCAACAAAAGAGGTGAGGGTTAGTGAAAAAATTTACTTTGATCAAAGTATTAGCCCCAATAGCATTCAATTATTCTTAGGTGACGCAATTAGAGGTTCCAATGTCGTACTCGATAATCCACCGCCAAAAATTCTCTTCCGCGGCGCTAAAGATGAAAAGTGTGAATATGAAATTAGTTACTTCATAGACGACTATGGAAATATGCCATCTAAAAGCGATAAGCTCTGGAAAATTGTAATGGAGACGATTATCAGAAATAATTTAGGCACAGTGGCTAGGCACCAATGAGATTAAATGCCATCAACGACTTTATGGTTATTTATTGTTGCAACCATTACTTTTCATCAAACATAAAAAATGAATAAAAATCATACTTTATCGCTAAAGCAATTCATGTTTGCGTTTGTACTAAGCATTTTGGTTGCTAGTCAAATTGCTGTTGCTCAAAATAAAGATCCAATTAAGGTCGGCATCTTGCATTCTTTATCTGGAACGATGGCATCTTCTGAGGCATCGCTTAAAGATATGGATTTAATGGTCATTGATCAAATCAACAAAAGTGGCGGCGTATTAGGTCGTCAACTAGAACCAGTTGTTGTTGATCCAGCTTCTAATTGGCCATTATTTTCTGAGAAAGCTCGCCAGTTGTTGTCAAAAGACAAGGTCGCAGTGGTTTTTGGTTGCTGGACTTCCGTATCGCGAAAATCTGTATTACCAGTATTTAAGGAGTTTAACGGTTTGCTGTTCTATCCAGTGCAATACGAGGGCGAAGAGATGTCTCGTAATGTGTTCTACACAGGTGCTGCGCCTAACCAACAAGCCATTCCAGCTGCTGAGTATTTAATGAGTAAGGAAGGGGGTAGTGCAACTCGTTGGGTTCTCTTGGGAACGGATTATGTATATCCACGTACAACAAATAAGATCTTACGTGCTTTTCTAAAGTCTAAAGGCGTAAAAAATGAGGAAATTCAAGAGTTCTATGTTCCGTTTGGTCATGCCGACTATAGAACTATCGTATCTAAGATTCAGAAGTTTTCTCGAGGCGGTAAGACTGCGGTTATATCTACTATAAATGGCGACTCAAATATTTACTTTTATAGAGAACTTGGTAATGCCGGTTTAAAAGCGCAGGATGTTCCAGTTGTTGCCTTTTCTGTAGGCGAGGAAGAGTTGCGCAGTATTGATACCAAGCCATTGGTTGGCCAGTTAGCCGCTTGGAATTACTTCATGTCTGTAAATAATCCGGTCAATGAAGAGTGGAAAAAGCAATGGGCCGCTTACGCTGTCGCCAAGAAATTACCCGGTGCTAGCAAGCCTTTGACAGACGATCCAATGGAGGCCAGTCGTACTGGTATCTTGATGTGGAAAGCAGCTGTTGAAAAAGCTGGTACCACTGACGTTGATGCTGTTCGTAAGGCGATGATTGGCCAGAAACTCGACAGTCCAAGTGGATATGTTGAAGTAATGGGTGCCAATCATCACTTATCTAAGCCAGTCATGATTGGCGAAATTAAGGCTGATGGCCAGTTCAATGTAATTTACAAAACCCCTACAGCTATTCCAGCCAAGCCATGGAGTCAGTATATTCAAGGTAATATTAATAAATTAGATTATGTTGAGTAAATTTCGCCTTATTGGATGGGTGAAAAAATAACTATCACTAGTTTTTTCCAATCTTCATTGGAACGTTAGCAGCCCCTGCCCCTCCTAGTATGGCGATGTCGGTTTACCCGACAAACAATGGTCGCCCAATCCACAATCTCAAGTTAAGCTACAAGTGTCTCGAAACACGACGCTTGAATTGAAAAATCTTAGCCAGCTTTTCTTTAAATCCAGTTCATCCCAATCTGCTGATGTAATCCATCTCCACCGTGGTTTAGTGAGTCTTTTCAAGAGGCCTGGCAGTAACCAATGGCAATGTCGCTTTAAGTTATTGCAATTAGTTCATCTGATAGCTTGCATTCGTGGGCGGTTGGAAAAAATTTGAATGAATTAATCAAGGGTAGCGGCTTTGGCGTTAATTCTTCTAAAGTAAGGGTTCAATATAGACATTCAAGACAGGAAGTAACCGGCTTGGTTGTAAACAAGAGGGTTAATGTTCCCTCTGGATACAGGCATAAAGTCAGAGCAATGGTGCATTCCTTGGTGACCAAGGGATTTTTTGAACTCAAGGAAATTGATGAAAAAGATGAAGTAAGCTCTCAGCCTGTTAAAAGGGGTTCATTAAATCAGTTGCATGGTATGTTGAGTTATATATATCAACTAGATAGCAGCAATAGAAAGGAGCTTTCGGCGGCCAATTTCAAAGATGGAGTTCCCGTATCCGAGAAGGAAGTTCCATTAACCACTACAGAAAAAGTATTCCGTCGATTTCTATTTTTTAAAAATTTTTATTCCACGCAGAAGCCTGTAATTATTTGCGAAGGAAAGACGGACAATATTTATCTGCATTACGCTTTATTGAGCCTGGCTGCTAGTTTTCCAAATTTAGTCGTGAAGCAGGCGCAGAAATATTCATTTGCTTTTTCGCTTCATAGATATTCCAGAAGTAGCACTGAACGTATTTTAGGTATTCAAGGCGGATCTGGAGATTTGAAGATGTTTATGTTCAATTATCTTGCTTCCTATAATTTTTTTAAGGCAAAAGTTAAGAAGCAGCCCGTAATATTGCTTATTGATAATGATGAAGGTGCGAATGATATTTTCTCTATGGCAAAGAACTATTTAGGTTCTAAGCCTACTGGTCAGGAGCCATTTCTTCATATAGATGGAAATTTGTATTTAATGGCAACTCCCTTATTAAATGGCGTAACTAAATCAACAATCGAAGATTTTTTTGATGCCAAAACTAAATCCATACAGATAAGTGGCAGAAGTTTTGATCCTAAAAGGAAGCACAATGGCTCTGCAAGCACTTATGGGAAAAATGAGTTTGCCAGAGAGGTTGTTGCCAAGCATGCAAATTCAATAGATTTTTCAAAATTCTCAGATATATTTAAAAACATAGAAGACGTAATTGCCGACTTTCAAAGCAAAGTGGCTGCAGGAAAAATAAAACCTTAATTTTCTGGGCAATTCTGAGATGCCTATAGTTTTAACGGTCACCCAGCGTCTTCCAATCCCCACTCGAAACGTGCACTAAGTTCCGCATTGTTCCAAACAGTCTTCACATTTGACCAGCCTACAAAGACAAAACCCCCACTATTGCTAGTGAGGGTTTCTTGATACTGGTGGGTCGGGCGAGATTCGAACTCGCGACCAACGGATTAAAAGTCCGCTGCTCTACCGACTGAGCTACCGACCCAGTAAGACAGAAATTATAGCAAGAACTTTGAGGCAACTCCTCATGTCTGCCAAGGCCGACCTGTGAGCCTTGTATTTACAAGTACGTTAGGTATTAGCGCGTCTTGAGACGGGTGGATTTTTCGAGAAATAATCCTGAATCCCGTTCAAAATGGCCTGGGCAATTCGATCTTGATAGGCATCATCATTCAGCCTAGCTTCTTCCTGAGGATTGCTAATAAAAGCCGTTTCCACAAGGATGGATGGAATATCAGGTGCTTTGAGGACTGCAAAGCTTGCTTGTTCCACTTTTCCCTTGTGTAGGGCGGCAAACCCACCAATTTGTCGCAGGATTGAGTTGCCTACTTGCAGGGAGTCTTTAATTTGAGCGGTTGTCGACATATCAAGTAAAAGATTGGCAATTTGCCTGTCTTGCGTTTTGATATTAATTCCCCCGATTAAATCCGAAGCGTTTTCTTTGTTAGCCATCCAGCGGGCCATCGTGCTACTGGCGCCCATTTGGGATAGCGCAAATACAGAAGCCCCTTTGGCATGGGTTTCAATAAAAGCATCCGCATGAATCGATACAAATAAATCTGCTTGTACGCTACGTGCTTTTTGTACGCGCATATTAAGGGGTACGAAGTAGTCGCCATCCCTGGTAAGGAAGGGGCGCATATAAGACTCAGCTTCAATTTTGTCTCGTAAGCGCTTGGCAATTGATAGCACTACATGTTTTTCTTTAGATCCCATAGACCCAATGGCCCCTGGATCCTCTCCCCCATGTCCAGCATCAATCGCGATAGTAATAAGGCGTTTGTATTTGACCGAGGGAATGGGTATCTTTGTATCTGGAATGGCTTGTGCTACCGGAGCTTTGGGAGCCTCTTTTTCTTTTTGTGTGGCAAATTGCGCAATGAGATCAATTTCCTCATTGGATTTCACTAAGGCGGTTTCTTTACGGGCGCTATTTTTGACCAACTCCATGAGTGGGTCGGGCGGAGTGGTCGGGTAAAGGTCAAAGACCATGCGATATTGATATTCCGCAATCGGGTCTAGCGTAAATAACTGAGGCTTAATGGGTTCTTTCAGATCAAAAACTAAACGTACAACCCCCGGCTGAAATTGGCCTACACGAATTTGTGAGACATAAGGATCGTTCGGCTTAACCTTGGCCACTAAATCCTTGAGGGTGGAATTGAGCTCCAGCCCTTGAACATCGACAACGAGACGATCAGGGTTGGTAAGGATTTGTTGGGTAATTGGTAGCGCGGTATCGGACTCTAGTGTGACGCGTGTGTAGTCCTCCGATGGCCAGATGCGAACTCCTAATATCTTGGCACCCCAGGCAATATCTACCTCGCTTAAGAGCAATACAAAGCCCAGCAACTTCGCTGAAGTCTTTAAATACTTTCTTCTGGAGAGGTTTGGTTTTTGAGGGCGCTTACTCATGAGGCTAATTATCTAGCTTATTGATGATCGCATTGCCTAGCTTTGAAAGGCTCTCGATGTTGACTGTGCGTTCAGTTTCTTCTTTACCAGCAGCTAGATGGATTGCTAAATCAAAAGTAGGGAGTGTTCCTTCCGCTTTTTCAGGCCACTCAACCAAGCAAAAACCTGGCGCATCAAAGTGCTCGGCAAACCCTGCTTCTTGCCATTCCGATGGATCACGCATTCGATACAAATCAAAATGATGAGCCGTTAGATGAATAGATTGATCTTGGCTGTCAACGACAAAGGGGTAGGGCTCGCACAATGTATAGGTTGGACTCTTTACTCTTCCGGCATAGCCCATGCCTTGAATTAAATGGCGCGCGAAGGTCGTTTTACCGGCGCCCAAGTCACCTACTAAGGATAGGTTCAGATGTGCTTGTGGGTTAACTGCAAAATAAGCCTCTAAACTTCGCCCAATATTTCTAGCAAGTAAAGCGGTTTCTGCTTCCTGCCTACAATATCGAGTAACGGATGGATATTGAGTTTGAGATTGTGTGGGTTCCAATGATCTGCGCTTTAGCTTGTAGCTCTTTTTAAGTTACCCCTAGTTTATTCAATTATTGCGGTACATTCTGTATTCCTATGCCTATTGCCTCAAATCTTCCTGCATTAGACCCGTCTGATCTTCGAGATTGGCTGGGAAAGCAGGCGCGAAATTTTGGATTTGACGGCCTGCGTGTAACCGATACCGATTTGGGCAGGGCTCCAGAGCGGCTGCAAGAGTGGCTGGCAGCAGGCCTACATGGCCAAATGGAATATATGAGTCGGCATGCAAAATTACGCTCAAACCCTCAATTGCTTTTGCCTGGCACCCTGAGGGTAATTTGCGTAAAGATGAATTACTTGCCGCCAGAAATCGAATTTGACCGTGAATGGCAACGTTTGGCTCAGCCATCACAAGCGGTGGTCTCTATGTATGCCAGAGGGCGTGACTATCACAAGGTATTGCGCAATCGTATGCAAGATTTTGCAAAAGCGATTGAAGAAAAAATTGGTACTTTTGGTTATCGCGTTTTTACAGACTCCGCACCCTTGATGGAGGTGGAGTTAGCTCGAAAGGCTGGTCTTGGTTGGCGTGGCAAGCATACGCTCTTACTCAATCGCGAAGCTGGCTCGACTTTCTTCTTGGGGGAGATTTTGGTTGATGTGCCTTTAATGGTTGACCAAGAAGAAGAGGGACATTGCGGAACGTGCCAATCTTGTATTGATATTTGTCCAACTCAGGCCATTACTGCGCCCTATCAATTAGACGCGCGCCGTTGTATTTCTTATTTGACGATTGAAAATACCGAAGAGATTCCTGTAGAGTTTCGAAGGGCAATAGGCAATCGTGTTTATGGCTGCGATGACTGTCAGCTCATCTGTCCCTGGAATAAATTTGCTAAACGGTCCGAGTTGCCAGATTTTGTAGAGCGCCATGGTTTAGGTAAGGCCACACTTTTACAACTTTGGTCCTGGACTGAAAGTGAATTTGATCAGCGACATGCGGGGAGTGCCATTCGTCGCATTGGATATGTAAGATGGCGCCGTAATTTGGCTGTAGCTCTTGGTAACGCGCTAGTGTCGGCTGAAGTAACTCATGAAGATAAAGATCTGATGCGCATTGCATTAAGCGCTGCCTTATCTGAAGCGGATGCTTTAGTTGCTGAGCATATTCTCTGGGCTTTAGGGCTGGAGTCTGCTTAAGCAAAAATCCCTTCTTGCTTCTACAATCCACCCATGTCATTACCCAAGAGCGCTCATTCAGAGGTAGATAACCATCCCATGCAGGGGATGGCAGGTCAACGCTTCCATGATCGTAAAGATGCCTTTTGGTCTGGTATTCGTGACGGCGCTGGCGCTCCGGCAATTGTGCTTTTTGCTGGTATGGTCGGTTTTGGGGCGATGGGCAGAACCAATGGTTTGGATATTTGGTTTACAAGCTTCACCAGCATTTTTATGTTTGCCTTACCTGGACAGGTAGTCTTATTAGAAATGGCAGTTTCTGGCTCCTCATTTGTAGCGATTGCTTTGGCTGTAACGCTGACAGCCACTCGATTTGTGACGATGACCGTTACGCTCTTTCCCCAATTTCATAAAGACGATCGCAATCGTCGTCTTTATGCTTCCGTCCATCTATTAGCCATGACCGCGTGGGCGATTTCCATGCGAGAGTTTCATACTATTGAAGCGAAGCATCGCTGGAGTTATTTTGTAGGCTTGGGTTTGTTGTGTTGGTTAATCTCGATTCCGGGAACCATTTTGGGATTCTTTTTGGCCGGATCGGTGCCGACCTACATCACGCTAGGATTGATTTTAATTAACCCTCTTTTCTTCTTGCTCACCTTTACAGAGGTAAAGCCTTGGGCAAACCGCATCGCGATTATGTTGGGATGTGCATTCGGACCGATGTTTTACTTATTGCATCGGGAGAGCAGTTTGCTTAGCACTGGATTGGTAGCGGGAACAATTGCTTATTTCATCGACCGAAAGTTCTTCCGTAAAAAGCCAGGGGTGATTGGCTAATGCATACCGTTCTTCAAGGTTGGGGTTTATGGCTGGCATTAATTGGTGCCTGCATTGGTACTTATATCTGTCGCGCCATTGGTGTAATGCTTTCTGGTCGCATCAACCAAGAAAGTGAAATCTTTCGTTGGGTAGCAGCTGTGACCTATGCGATGGTCGCAGCCTTAACAGTGCGAATGATTTTGTTGCCTATTGGCCTACTAGCAACCGTTCCATTGTGGATACGTCTTCTCATTTGTATTCTGAGCGTAGGGGTGATGATGTCTAGACCAACGCGTCGCCTTGTACCAGCCTTATTGACGGGGACCTTGCTCATGGTCACCTATGGCGTGATCCACTAAAAGCATCAAAAACCTTCAAAAGCGGTGAATGAGCTCTTCTAGATCTAGATTGGCTGGTGTTTAGCGGAAGGGCTAAGGCTGAGTTTGCGCCTCATGCTCGGGCCTGTAAGCCTATATACTTCCTACCTCCAAGTGGAATTTGGGCAATATTGGTAGCAAAACGGGCATTTAAGCTTATTAAGAGCCCAAGACACTTTAAAATGAGCGGTATTAAGATTATTTCTGGTTTATTCGATAAATAGACCATTTTTCATAAAATTTGAGACGAAAAGAATAAATATGTTGGCTACTAAACCTTACTTAACTCAAGCTGATGTTCAAAAGATTTTGGATGCGGCTGATAAACACGCTACTGAAAATAATTGGGCAGTCACAATCGCCGTTTGTGATGATGGTGGGCATGTACTGGGTTTAATTCGTCGCGATGGTTGCGCTCCTGTGTCTTCTTATATCGCACAAGAAAAAGCACGCACTGCTGCTATGGGTAAACGTGAAAGTCGCGTTTACGAAGAGATTATTAATAATGGCCGTATTTCCTTCCTATCAGCCCCACATATTTCTGGGATGTTAGAGGGTGGGGTCAATATCGAGGTAAACGGGTTTACCATCGGCGCAGTCGGCGTTTCCGGCGTTAAATCGACCGAGGATGCTGCCATTGCTAAGGCTGGCATTGCGGCCATTCTGTAAGTTACCTTGACAAATACCGTACCTGAAATAAATACCCCTGCAGAGTCAGTAGACTCTAAGGCAACGATTACTTTTGCTGACTTTGGCCTAGATCCGCTTATTCAAAAAGCGGTATCTGAGCAGGGTTACACCATACCCACACCTATTCAAGAACAATCTATCCCGCATGTTTTAGCGGGTAGTGATTTGATGGGTGCTGCGCAAACGGGGACTGGCAAAACAGCGGCCTTTGTTTTGCCAATTATTCAAAAGATTTTGCGTCACGCTAGCAGTAGCGCTTCACCTGCTCGCCATCCTATTCGTGCTTTGGTGCTGACGCCAACCCGCGAGCTGGCTGTGCAAGTGGCTGAGAATGCGGCGAGCTATTCAAAATACACCGATATCCGCACAGCCGTTGTTTACGGTGGCGTTGATATGAAGGAGCAGGTAGCCCTGCTGCGTAATGGGGTGGAGATTTTGATTGCAACCCCGGGGCGATTGCTCGATCACATCGGCTCTAAAGTCGCCAATCTTTCTCAAGTGGAGTTATTGGTTCTGGATGAGGCTGATCGCATGCTCGACATGGGTTTCTTGCCTGACTTGCAGCGCATCATCGATTTAATTCCCGCACAACGTCAAACACTTTTATTTTCGGCAACTTTCTCGCCTGAGATTAAGAAATTAGCGCAAAGCTATTTGCGTACTCCTGTTACCGTTGAGGTGGCTAGGCAAAATGCTGCTGCTGATACGGTTAAGCAAGTTATTCACATGGTGGCATCTGCGGATAAACAGCGTGCGATTGTGAAAGTCTTAGAGTCCCGTACCCGTCAAGGTTTATCACGTCAGTGCATTATTTTTACCAATAGCCGTTTAGGTTGCGCCAAATTGGCAAGGGCTCTTGAGCGTGATGGTATTAAGGCTGGCGCGATTCATGGAGATAAGAGTCAAGGTGAGCGCACTTTAACTTTGGATGCTTTTAAATCTGGCGCTATTGAAGCTCTAGTAGCGACAGATGTGGCAGCCCGTGGTCTTGATATTCCGGATATGCCTTGCGTCATTAATCATGAACTTCCTTATAACGCTGAAGACTTTATTCACCGCATTGGTCGTACAGGTCGCGCCGGTAATAAAGGTGATGCGATCGCTTTGGTTGATAGTAGCGAAAAACGTCTGCTTGATGACATTGAAAAATTAATGAAGCGCAAGTTACAAGTGATGCCTTTGCCAGAAGTGAAAACTTCTCCTGGACAAACTTCTGACCCCTTCTTCTATATGCCTTATCAATCGGGTTCAGCACCTAAAACTGATGCATCTACAGAAGGTGCTGCAGGATCTTCTGAAGTAAAGCGAGTAGGAATTGTCCCGGCTAAGCCTGCTGTTGGTGCTTTATTGGGCGGTTTTAAGAAAAAGTAAACACTGGCCGCAGAAGAGAATCTCTGCGGAGTATTTCTTTTTTCCGTGCTTGCTTTATTGCGGTGACGACTGATGTTTGATCCGCGTTCCCCAAGCCTGGGTGGCTGCTAATAGCCACTCGGCAATGGAAATACTCTCCCCCATTGGTAAATCTACCAAACCTAAATGCCCTCCCGCTTTACGCAACTGAGCAAGAGCCTGCTTTTCATCTTGAGTATTAATTTTGCTCGCTAAGGTCTGTTTGCTGAGTTTTTCACCATGCCTATCTAGTACTAGTGGCAGATGAAGATATTGAGGTCTTGAATAACCTAAAACCTCTTGAAGATGAATTTGTCGACCAGTATTGCTGAGTAAATCTTGGCCCCGTACGATATGGCTGATGTGTTGTTCTGCGTCATCAACTACAACAGCTAATTGATAAGAAAACAGACCGTCATTCCTGCGTAAAACAAAGTCACCGACCTGCTCACAGATGTCCTGAGTTTGAGGTCCCAGGACTAAATCTACAAAATTGATCTTGCAAGTACTTGGAAGGGCTAGGCGCCAGGACTGTTTAAGATCCAGATTTTGCAGATCAGAATATGAGCTAAGGACTTGGGGTCGGCAGGTGCTTGGATAAGCCAGTTCCTGGTTACGGACAGGTTCGATTCCAAGGGCTGCCAGATCATTTGCGATCTTCTGACGAGAGCAGGTGCAGGGGTAGAGGCAAAAAAGCCCATTTAAGCGCTCTAAGGCGCTTTCGTAGCGTTCTTGACGTTGGGATTGCCAAGTAATCGTTTCATCCCACTGCAGGCCGCAGGCAAGCAATTGCTGGAGAATTTCCTGATCTGCCCCTGGTATGCAGCGTGGAGTATCTAAATCCTCAATTCTCAGGAGCCATTTGCCTCTGTTGTATTTGGCATCTAACCAACTTCCGAGGGCAGCAACCAGCGATCCGGCATGCAGAGGCCCGGTAGGTGAAGGTGCAAATCGCCCGCGATAGCCGCCGGCTGGGAATGAGGGGTTTTGAAGATCGGACACAGCTAAAATCATCTCATGGCTTCACCCCGTTTTGTTCATCTACGCCTTCATTCCGAGTTTTCGATTACGGATGGAGTGGTGCGCATTGATGATGCGGTTGAGGCTGCTGAAAAAGATGGCATGGGCGCTCTGGCGCTGACCGATCTCAGTAATTTATTTGGTTTAGTGCGTTTTTATACGGCCGCCCGCTCTGGGGGGGTCAAGCCTATCGCTGGTGCGGATGTATGGGTCAGTAACCCCCAAGATCCAGATCAGCCCTATCGTTTATTGCTGTTGGTACAAAACCACTCGGGTTACCTAAACCTTTGTCAGTTGCTCAGTAAAGCCTCTCTTGAGAACCAGTCACGTGGTCGCGCTGAAGTCGATCCAGCATGGTTTGCGTTGCCCGCGTCTAGGGAAGAGGATAAGGCCGCCAACAAAACTCTGGCATATGGCCTGATCGCGCTTTCTTCCGGTCGTTGGGGGGATGTAGGTACCGCTCTCTTGGCTGGCCAAGATGATGTTGCTAAAACTTGCGCTTTGCGCTGGAAAGGAATCTTTCCTAACGCTTTTTTCATCGAAGTTCAGCGTGGCGGTCACCCTCAAGATGAGAAGCAGCTCCAGCTAGCCTGCCATTTGGCAAGCGAACTGGAATTGCCCGTCGTCGCAACCCACCCTGTGCAGTTTATGAAGAGGGATGATTTCACGGCGCATGAGGCACGGGTGTGTATTGCTGAAGGCGAGCTCTTGGGTAATCCCCGTCGTCAAAAGAAATTTAATGAAGAGCAATATTTTTTATCTCAAGAAGAGATGGAAAAGCGCTTCGCAGATTTACCAGTCGCCTTAGCAAACTCTGTAGAAATTGCTAAGCGTTGCAATCTCTCTCTTGTGCTTGGTCAGCCACGCCTACCGGATTTCCCAACACCTCCAGGCATTGGTCTGGATGACTTTTTATTGCAAGAATCCGAGATTGGCTTAAAGCGCCATATGGAGCGCAATTTTCCAGATGCGCAAGAGCGTGCCAATGAAGAGGCTCGCTACCATGAGCGCCTAGTCTTTGAAGTCAAGACCATTTCTCAAATGGGTTTCCCAGGTTACTTTTTAATTGTGGCGGACTTCATTAATTGGGCGAAAAACAATGGCGTGCCGGTTGGTCCGGGACGGGGATCTGGAGCAGGATCTTTGGTGGCCTACTCATTGGGTATTACCGATCTTGATCCTTTGCGCTACAACCTCCTCTTTGAGCGCTTTTTGAATCCAGAGCGGGTATCGATGCCCGACTTCGATATTGATTTTTGCCAGCATGGGCGCGATCGCGTTATTCAATACGTTAAAGATAAGTATGGCAAGGATGCGGTAAGTCAGATTGCTACCTTCGGTACGATGGCGGCCAGAGCGGCGATTCGAGATGTAGGCCGCGTACTTGAACAGGGTTACAACTTTGTCGATGGTATTGCGAAGTTGATTCCGAATAAGCCAGGTCAGTACATGACCATCGAGATTGCGAAGAAGGAAGAGAAGCAATTAGCCGAACGTGAGAAGAATGAGGATGAGGTGCGCCAGCTCCTCTCCTTAGCGCAACAGTTAGAGGGGATGACCCGTAACGTGGGTATGCATGCTGGTGGCGTGTTGATTGCCCCCGGCAAGCTCACGGATTTTTGCCCCCTTTATACCCAAGAAAGCAAAGATCAGAGCAACAGCTCAGTCATTAGTCAATTTGATAAAGATGACGTAGAAGCTATTGGTCTGGTGAAGTTTGACTTCCTGGGTTTAACAACACTGACGATTTTGGCTGCAGCAGAGCGCTGGATTAAAGCTTTGCATGCCGATCGTAAAGATTGGAATATTGGCGAGATCCCTTTAGATGATGAGGGCGCATTTGAGGTTCTAAAAAACGCCAACACTGTTGCGGTCTTCCAGCTAGAAAGTCGCGGCATGCAGGGCATGCTTCGCGAGGCTAAACCTGACCGCTTTGAGGACATTATTGCGCTTGTAGCACTCTATCGTCCAGGCCCAATGGATTTGATTCCAGACTTTATTGAGCGTAAACATGGACGTCAAAAAGTAGAGTATCCAGATCCCCGGATTGAGCCCGTTCTTCGCGAAACCTACGGCATCATGGTCTATCAAGAGCAGGTGATGCAGATGGCTCAGATGATTGGTGGCTATTCTCTTGGTGGCGCCGATATGTTACGGCGCGCGATGGGTAAGAAAAAGCCTGAAGAAATGGCGCAGCATCGCAAGATCTTTAGTGATGGCGCCAAAGCTGGCGGTATCACCGAAGGCAAAGCGAATGAAATCTATGACTTGATGGAGCGTTTTGCGGGCTATGGATTTAATAAATCGCATGCTGCTGCTTATGCACTTTTAGCGTATCAAACTGCCTGGTTAAAAGCATACTACCCAGCTGAATTTATGGCGGCCAACTTATCGCTCGCAATGGATGACACCGATAAGGTGAAGATTCTGTATGACGATTGCTTGGCTAATCAGATTCGGGTTTTCTCTCCAGATATTAATACTGGCGTTTATGAGTTCACTCCGCTCAGGGCGCCTGATGCTGCTGCTGATTCTCCAGTTAGCCATGTTCGTTATGGGTTGGGTGCGGTTAGAGGCACGGGTGAGGCGGCTATTGAGTCGATCGTTAAAGAGCGAGAGGCAAATGGACCCTTTAAGGACCTGTTTAATTTCTGCGCACGTGTAGATCGTCGTCAAGTGAATCGTCGCGCTATTGAAGCCTTGATGCGCGCAGGCGCTTTTGATAGTTTGTATCGTGATAGCGTTCCAGCAGGTGGCAACTTATACGATATTCGTTCTACATTATTAGCTTCATTGGCTCGCGCTATTGAAGCGGCTGAACAGGCTGAGGCATCCATTCATCAAGTGAGTTTATTTGAGGCTGCTGGTGAAGAAGATCGCCACTTGCCAGAGTTAGTCCGTGAACCTGTTTGGTCAGAGAAAAAACGTCTTCAAGAAGAAAAAACCTCTTTAGGACTGTGTTTAACGGGACACATGTTTGATGCTTATCGCGACGAGGTAGCGCACTTTATTCGTCAATCCTTGTCCAAGGTGGTTGAGGGAAAAGATCAGTTGATCGCCGGAATTATTACTTCAGCACGGATGCTTACAGGCCAACGTGGCCGTATGATGATTGCTACGGTTGATGATGGTACTGCCGCAATGGAGGTAACCCTTTATAGCGAGGTATACGAGCCCAACCGCTCCTGGTTAAAAGAAGATGAGCTACTGATTGCCAAGGTGAACATCACTCCTGATAAATTTTCTGGAGGAGTGCGAGTGGTCTCCGAGGCAGTGATGAATATTACTGGCGCTCGTATGCGATTTGCTCGCAACCTTCATGTCAATATGCATGCTGGCATTGATCTGAAAATGTTACGAAGCCAGATTAATCCTTACTTGATGTCTAGTCGAGTAAGGGATCCAAAGTTAGGGCCCGGTGCTCCAGGAGTTCCTCTGGTGCCTAGCGCCGATGGAACGAAAGGGTTGGCCCTGACTGCGGCGGTGACCACTAGCGGCGGTACTTGTTTAATGCAATTTCCTGATGAGCTACGCATTTATCCTGACGATGCCTGTTTGCAAAGTCTCAACCAAATCTTAGCTTCTAAACAAGCGAGCCCTGCACAATCAAATGTAGTTCAGGTTCAGTACCTCTAGGTTCAGTATTTCTCATTACTGATTTGCTGTGCGTTTAGCGCTGATGGATTTTCTGAACCGTGTTTTGGACTGCTTGAATTACTTGCGCGGGTTCTAAAAGATCCAAGCATTCGCTTCGGCTATTAGCTTTATCTTCACATCCCGCTTTGCGACAAGGAACACATTCCCCGGGTCCCTGAAGAATAGTGACATTGCCAACGGTTTGCGTGCGCGCTCTTAATTGATAGGGTTGCTCACCAGTAAATCCATTAGGCCAAGGCCCAAAGTTCGTTGGAGGAGTGGCGCCAAATAAAGCGATCGTGGGGGTATTGCAAGCCGCAGCCAAGTGAGTAATTGAAGTATCCACTCCGATATAAAACAGGGCGTTTCGAATAAGAGTTCCTGCCTGAGGAATCGATAGCTGGCCCGCTGTATCGATGACTTGATGTCTGACTTTGTCTTCAAGCAAGGAAAGAATATCTTGATTCAGTTGCAAATCTTGTTTGGCAGGAGAGGCGCTCAGGACTACCTGCCACCCTTGCTCTGTAAGCCAAGTAATTAAGGTTTGCCAATAAGCTAACGGCCAACGTTTATAGGCGGTCAGCGGCCCTGGGTGAACCACCACATAAGGGTGATGTAATTGCTCTGCAATCACGGGCGCAAGTGCCAACCCAATAGGTGGCGTTACAGAAATGGGTTTGCTAAAAAGATCATGCGTATTTTTATAAAAAACCTCTAACAGGCGAAGCTTTTCCGTGACGACATGTTGTTTGAAATAATCCACCTCAACGGTATGTAAGCAAATGGCTTTTTTCCAGGCATTTTGTTTAGCGCTTTTATTTTTCCCTGACTTATCTTGCTCTGTTAATCCTTGGGGATGGCTACCCAATACGCCAATCCTTCTAAAGGCTGCCGCTAGACCATACAAGTAGGCGCGATCACTAGGTTGGGTAACAATTGCCAAGTCGTAGCGTTGAAACAGGCGCTTGAAAAGGGATAGGTATTCTTTAAATTTAGGGCGATCTGAGGTTTCGATAAGCTTTGCAATATCAGGATTGCCTTTGAGCATATCCATCTTCCCGCGATAACCCAGAAAGTGAAATTGCGCATCTGGCCATAACTCGCGGGCTTTGCTTATCAATGGAGTGGTAACAAGCACATCGCCAATTTGGCGTGTAGCAATAAAGAGGACCTTCTTGGGTTTTAAGGATGAAAAGCTACTCATAGTGTTTAAAGCGCTTTCGCTAGAATTTTTTCACGAACCCGTCGAGCATTTTCAGCGGCATTCGTTTGATCATGAATGGCATGAAAAAGATGAAGCACTTCTGTAGACCAAGATCCTGATTTGCGAATAATGTGGTGCTGCTGTAAGCGGAATACAAAGTCCGCATCTTCATGACCCCAGCCAGTCATACTTTCGTCAAAGCCATTGATGGCTAAGGCATCGGCTTTCCAGCAGGCCATATTGCATCCTTTAATACGGCGCCAGACAAATTTTTTATAGTCGCGCCATCCTCCATTACCCAGTTTGAACTTAAGAGGCCAATACTTATTGATACCACCTGAAAGTCGATAGCTTAGGAGGTGCGCGCTAAAGTGTTTGAAGTTCCAGTGGGGCCAAGTAAGTAGCTCACTAGTGAGTGCCGCATTAAGCAGTACGCGACTACCTGTTACTAGGTAACCTTTTTGTGCAAGCTGACGATGACGTGCAACAAAGTCTGGCTGAGTCAGGCAATCGCCATCTAGAAAAACCAGGTAGTCACCATGCGCAGCTGCGATCGCTTTATTCAAAATCTGTGTTTTACGAAAGCCCAAGTCTTCTTGCCAAAGATGGATGATGGGTATTGGCAATACCTGCCTCATGGATTCAACCACTTTTTTAGTCTCAGGTGTTGAGCCATCATCAGCAATGATGATTTCAAAATGACGATCAGTTTGGGTGGCCAAAGACTCTAAACAGAGTTTTAGTGCTTGTGGCCAGTTGTAGGTAGCCAAAAGAATTGAAATCATTTACCGGTCAACCCTTTACCGGCGGATTCTTTGGCTTCTTCATGCAAAAACCATAGCTTCATGTAGCGGTAGTAGGTGCCTTGTCCATTAGAGATTGCCAAAGCCAATCCCTGTGCCCCATCAAGAAATCCTGCGCGCACGATATAGGTTCGGAAAAATGACCACATTCCATGGATGACGGCTTTTGCTGGGCTACTCTTTTTGCCTTTGGCAAATGCTTGCTCTGCGGAGGCGCTTGAGTATCGGTCGATTTTTTGTAGAACCTGGGAATAATTCATAAAACTAAAGTGCAGCATCGGGTTTTCAAGCTGAGCGACCTGACCATCTGGGATAAGGCGCTCATGCACTAAATCTTCTGAAAATCGAGCCGTACCACGTCTAAAGAGACGGTCGACATAATCGGGGTTCCACCCAGAATGGCGGATAAAGCGACCGCAATACCAAGAAAGTCTTGGGATCGCAAAGCAATTTACATGGGCAGAGTGATGAATGGCTGTCAGGATTTCAGATCTCAGGGCTGGCGTGAGTCTTTCATCGGCATCCAAGGATAGAATCCAATCGCCAGAAGCCAGATCAAGGGCGCGATTCTTTTGGGGGCCAAAGCCAGGCCAATCTGGGGGTTGGGCGATCACGGCGCCATGGTTTTTAGCGATTTCCAGAGTCTGGTCGCTGCTATTGGTATCCACCACCACAATTTGCTGGGCAATCCCCTCTAGGGAGGCTAAACAATCGCCTAAATTGGCCTCTTCATTGCGGGTGATGAGTATGACTGATAAGGTGGGCATAATTCATTATATGAATGCTCCTGACCGTACCGCTCTAAATCGCTTAATTCAGTATCTAAAACCCCATATTGGCCTGATTATTGGGTCTTTATTGGCCATGGCCCTTGTGGCTGGTGCTGAGACTTCTATTCCAGCGCTGATGAAGCCTTTGTTGGATCGCGGCTTCACAGGGCAGCTTAATAACAAGCTTTGGCAGGTTCCAGTTTTTCTGGTGGGTTTGGCTGTAGTACGCAGTTTGGCGCAATTTTTATCAAATTACCTACTGACACGTGTCATTAATGCTGTGTTGTTGAAATTGCGTGAGCAAATGTTTCAAACTCTTTTGCACGCTAAAACTGCTTTTTTTCAAAAGAACTCAGCTTCCAACCTGATTAACGCAGTGGTGTTCGAAGTAAACAATGTCCTGACCATTATGGGGGGAATGTTAATTAACTTGGTACGCGATTCGCTCACGGTTGTGGGTTTAATGGGTTACCTGATTTATCTTAACTGGCGTCTCACCTTAGTGGTGCTTGTGATACTTCCGATCATTGCGTTTGTCATGAGCAAGATCAATAGACGCTTACGATCGCTTAATCGTGAGCAGCAATCTCTCACTAGCGAATTGGCGTACATCGTTGAAGAATCCTCTGCGGGTTATAAGATCGTTAAAGTTCATGGCGCAGAAGAATATGAGATGCGTCGCTTTATGGAAAAAGCCGAACGCTTACGCCAGTTTGCCTTGAAGTCCGCAGTTGCTGGCGGTCTTAATCAACCAATCACTCAACTCATTGCCTCAATGGCTTTATCGATTGTTTTGGTAATCGCTTTACTTCAATCTTCCACCGAGGGTACAACAGTAGGGGGTTTTGCGGCCTTTATCACCGCAATGATGTTGGTAATTTCTCCTCTCAAGCATTTGGCAGATATCAATCAACCCTTGCAACGCGGCCTCACAGCGGCTGAAATGATTTTTGCGCTCATGGATGAGCCTGTTGAGGAGGAGGATTCTCGCAAGCAAGATATGAAGCCTATGCAAAAAGCAAAAGGTGGAATTCGGTTTGAGGATGTAGGTTTTGCTTACGAACAAGAGGTGGGTCGCCAAGATGCTTTGCGGGGAATTAATTTAACAATTAAACCAGGTGAAGTTGTCGCTTTCGTAGGCCCCTCAGGTGGTGGTAAATCTACCTTAGTCAATTTATTGCCACGTTTCTATGCGCCTACCAGTGGCCACATTTTGTTGGACGACATTCCAATGGAAGAAATCGTTTTATCTGATGTGCGTCGGCAGATTGCCTTTGTCAGTCAAGATGTTATTTTATTTAATGACTCTATAGCTGCTAACGTTGCCTATGGTGCAGTGGAGCAAGATGTCATTGATCGTGGTCGTGTGATTGAGGCTTTAGAAGCGGCCAATCTCAGCGCATTGATGAAAGAGCTTCCAGAAGGCATTGATACCTTAATTGGTGATAATGGCAATCGTCTTTCCGGTGGTCAAAGGCAGCGTCTAGCTATTGCAAGGGCGATTTATAAAGATGCGCCTATTTTGATTTTGGATGAAGCCACATCTGCCTTGGATTCTGAATCAGAACGTCAGGTGCAAGATGCCTTAGAAAGACTCATGGTTGGAAGAACAACCTTAGTGATCGCCCATCGTTTATCCACTATTGAACATGCCAGTCGGATCGTTGTTTTGGAGCATGGTCAGATTGTTGAGAACGGATCACATGAGGACCTAATCAAACGCGATGGCCTCTATGCGAACTTACATCGTATTCAGTTCTCAAACGCTTGAGCTTGATAAAGGCTGTTACGAATCAGGACGCTAAAAGCGTGCTTTAGCTCAGAACGATGTCGTATTGCTCTTGGCGGAAGTTGCCTTCTGCCTGGAGCTTGATAGGCTTATTAATAAAATCCCCAAGCTGGGCCAGGAATTGATTTTCTTCTTCAAGAAAGCGATCAATTACATCTGGTGCCGCCACAATCCGAAATTCACGGGGATTAAATTGACGATGTTCACGTACTATTTCACGCAGAATTTCATAGCAAATGGTTTGTGCCGTTTTGACCTCGCCTTTACCGGCGCAGGCAGGGCAGGGTTCGCAGGTAATGTGGGCTAAAGACTCGCGGGTACGCTTACGAGTCATCTCGACTAGGCCGAGTGCGGAGAAATCGCTCACAGAGGTGCGCGCATGATCGCGCTCTAGATTTCTCTTGAGCTCATGCAGTACCGCTTCTTGATGCTCTTTGCCCAGCATATCAATAAAGTCGATGATGATGATTCCACCCAAATTGCGTAAACGTAGCTGCCTGGCTATTGCTTGCGCCGCTTCGAGATTGGTCTTAAATACCGTCGCATCTAAATTTCGTGCACCGACATAGCTGCCAGTATTCACATCAACGGTAGTCATGGATTCAGTTTGATCAATCATCAGGTAGCCGCCTGATTTGAGATCTACGCGGCGTCCTAATGCTTTATTGATTTCTGCATCCACATCGAATAAATCAAAGAGCGCGCGCGCTCCTCTATGGAGTGTCAGCTTGCCCAAAAGATTGGGCATATAGGTGTTGGTAAAAGCGCTTAACTTTTCAAAATTCTCAGCAGAATCTACACGAATTACGGTCGTGTCTTCACCTGCAACATCTCTTAATACGCGCTCCGCTAAGCTCAGGTCTTGATAGAGCAACGCAGGTGCGGCTTGATGATGGACGGCTCTGTAAATATTTTCCCAGGTAGTTCGTAGATAGTGCATATCATGCTGAAGTTCGGTATCGCTAGCATCTTGAGCACTGGTACGCACAATGATTCCACCTTTTTCATCATCAGCCAATAAACTTGTGAGTCGGGATTTGATAGCTTCACGCTCTTCGGTTTTATCGATGCGTTGTGAAACGCCAATGTATTTTGCAGAAGCTGGATCGCTACCTGCGGGCGGTAAGTAAACCAAGTTTCGACCAGCAATACTAAGTTGGGTTGTAAGGCGCGCACCTTTAGTGCCCAACGGATCCTTTAGGACTTGGACTAAAACGGTCTGACCCTCAAATAACAATTTCTCGATTTGTGCTTGGGGATTATTCTGAGTGATATCGGCAACGTGCATAAACGCAGTGCGTTCAAGCCCGATTTCTACAAAAGCCGATTGCATGCCTGGCAGAACACGTGCGACTTTAGCCAGGTAAATATTGCCTACGATTCCACGTTGACGTGTACGCTCAATTTGAAGCTCTTGAACAGCCCCTTGCTGAATCAATGCCACCCGCGTTTCTTGAGGGGTGATATTGATGAGAATTTCTTCATTCATATACGTGTCACTTTGGCTAGATCCAACAGTTGGCCGGCTTCGTAAATAGGAAGACCCATGATACCGCTATAGCTGCCTTCAATTGTGGGTATGAAAGTTCCACCCAGACCTTGAATGCCATAGGCGCCTGCTTTGCCAAAAGGCTCGCCACTATCTATGTAGGTCTGAATTTGCTCCGTTGAAAGTTCTGCAAATCTCACTTGAGAAATCTGCACTACACATTTGGGCGCGCTTTGGTGATCGATAGTCAGAGCTACCGCTGTTAAGACTTCATGTATTTTGCCGCTTAACATTGAGAGAATTCGGGCGGCATCTTGAGTATTGGAGGGTTTACCAAGAATCTCACCGTTTGGTGAATTTGGCAGACTCACCGTGGTGTCTGCGCACAAAATAGGCGCCCAAGGAAGTTTGGCTTTTTCCCAGCGTTCTAAAGCCGCTTTACTTTTTGCAAGAGTGACACGCTCTACGTAGACTCGCGCTTTTTCACTAGGAAGAGGGGTTTCTATACTTTCGCTATCTTCCTTTGGATCAGGAATGAGCATTTCAAAACGTACACCGATTTGTTTTAAAAGCTCTTGGCGGCGAGGGCTTTGTGAAGCAAGGTAAATAAAAGAGTGCATACGGCTTCGTGAGGATTGATTGAGTTACTCACGATGATACGGGTGACCTTGCAGAATGGTCCAGGCGCGATAGAGTTGTTCGACCAAAATCACTCTTGCCATGGCATGGGGTAAGGTAAGGCTAGAAAGACGCCACATTGCTTGCGCATTTTGTTTGAGGCTTGGATCGAGGCCATCGGCCCCTCCGATCAGGAAGGTGATATCAAAGCCTTCCTGACGCCAATTAGCCAGTTGAGTGGCGAGATTTTGCGTAGTTTGATCTTTCCCGCGCTCATCTAATGCAATCACGCGCGATCCCTTTGGGATGGCTGCCGCTATTTTGATCGCTTCTTTTGCGGGAGTGAGATCAGGCTTGATCTCTTTAATCTCAATACTGCAATCGGCTGGCATACGTTTGACATAGTCATGGGTGGCTACGGCAACCCAGTCGGGCATTTTATGGCCGACAGAAACGATCGTTAAACGCATGACTTAATCGGTCGATGAAATCTGGTGTCTCTTACTCTTCGTCGTCGTCAGATTCTTCACTGGCTTTTGCAAGCCCCTTGGTGCCAGCAAGTTTGACGCGCACGGGCTTAGCACCCCACATGCCTTCGAGTTGGTAATAAGCGCGCAGAGTAGGTTGCAGAATATGCACCACGGCATCACCGCAATCTACTAGAACCCATTCACCAGTTTCCAGACCTTCGACAGAAATGACTTCCCCGCCTTTAGCGTTGACTTCTTCTTTAACGGACATTGCTAAGGAACGCGTTTGGCGGTTGCTAGAACCCGTTGCAATAATGACGCGATCAAACAGATCGCTTAATTTGGTGGTGTCATAGACGCGAATATCTTGTGCTTTGACATCCTCTAAGGCATCAATAATGACGCGCTGTAATTTACGTAATTCCATATTTTCTTTGCTGTTGTTCTTTGTAAGATATAGGGGGATCTTAGCTTGATTACTGATACAAGCCTAGATTTGTGATGATTTCCAGGGTATGGGAAGGGATTTGGTCGGCATCAACAGCGCTATTTGCACCGGTTTTAAGGTGATTTCTGAGTTCTGTTGAGGAGAGATCGATACTTAGTGACTTATCTAGGTATATGCGGCCATATGGGGTTTTTTCAAGAGTAGTAGGCTCTGCCACTTGATGTTCTTTAAGTAACTCAGTAATTTCAGAGCTTATTTCCGCTTCCAGATCGTGATGCGGTCTGCTGGCGACTGCAAAATTGACATAATGCAGCAGGTCTTTCCAGGAGTTCCAGGTAGGGAGTTTGATGAAAGAATCTACCCCCATCAATAAAATCAGATTTGCCGTTGACCCAAAGCGCTCACGTAAAGCTTTAACGGTGTCAATCGTATAGCTAGGGCCGGCGCTATCAATCTCTATGTTATCAATACCAATTTTGGTGGAAATCTTGAGATAGAGAAAAGCTCTAGCCAAATCGATTCCCGCCGCTTCGATCATCTGCAGGCGAATTGGCGCAGGGGTGATGCCAGAATCTTTTTGCCAGGGTTGACCACTCGGAATCAGCAGTAGCTCATCTAGATGCAGTACTTTTGAAAAGTGGGTTGCAAGTTTGAGGTGACCTAGGTGGGGTGGGTCAAAGGTGCCACCTAAAATGCCAATTTTTTTAGGACTGTTCAAGCTAAGCCAGCCAATCGCGTGGCTTAAGGTAATAATCGTAGAGCTTAGCCTCGGGCGTGCCCGGTTCTGGATGCCAGTTGTAGCGCCATTGAACCACTGGCGGCATCGACATCAAAATAGATTCAGTACGGCCTCCAGAGTGAAGGCCAAATATTGTTCCACGATCAAAGATGAGGTTGTATTCGACATAGCGACCACGACGATATTCTTGGAAAGACTTTTCTTCTGGGGTAAAGCTATCTTTGTGACGACGCTCAACTATGGGAAGGTAGGCATTAATAAAGGCATCACCTACCGCGCGAGTCATCGCAAAACTTTCTTCAAATCCAAATTTATTGAAATCATCAAAAAATACGCCACCAATACCCCGAGGCTCTTCGCGATGTTTTAGATAAAAATAGTCATCGCACCATTTTTTAAAGTGAGGATAGAGATCATCACCAAAGGGATCTAGTGCATCTTTAGCTGTTTGATGAAAGTGTTTGCAATCTTCATCAACGCCATAGTAGGGAGTTAAGTCAAAGCCACCGCCAAACCACCAAACCGGCTCCTTGTCGGGGGCTTGTGCAATAAAACAGCGCACATTCATGTGGGTAGTTGGAATCTTGGGGTTATGAGGGTGAAAGACTAAAGAGACTCCCATTGCCTCAAAACTACGGCCTGCAACTTCTGGACGATGATGTGAAGCCGATGGTGGCATCTGATCGCCGCGTACATGGGAAAAACCGACCCCACCTTTTTCTAAAATATTGCCCTGATCTAAAATACAGGTGCGTCCATAACCCTTGAGCTTGCTGTCTTCAGGCTTATGCCATTCATCTGCCACAAAAGCTTTCCCATCGAGAGCACTCATGGCGAGGGTAATGCGATCTTGTAGCCCTAAAAAATAATCTTTTAGAGCTTGTATATCGATCTGAGTATGTACGTTAGATGGCAAGAATGAAGGATCCTGTTATTTGACGGCGCGATAGCCAATATCTTTGCGATATTGCATGCCATCAAAATGAATTTGTTCAATCACTTCATACGCTTTTTGTTGGGCACCTCGTACGGTGTCGGATAAACCAACAACGCACAAAACACGTCCACCTGAAGTCACTACCTTGCCATCTTGCAATTTAGTTCCCGCATGAAAAGTAAGTTGATCTTCAGTATCCGCTGGAATGCCTGTGATGACATCGCCGTTGCGCGGACTATCTGGATAATTATGCGCGGCAAGTACAACCCCTAAAGCAGTGCGGCGATCCCAATCCAATTCCACTTCATTTAATGTTCCATCGATGGCATGATCAAGGACATCAACCAAGTCACTACGCAAGCGCGCCATGATTGGTTGTGTTTCTGGGTCGCCCATACGGCAATTAAACTCCAAGGTTTTAATCTTTCCGTCTAGAGAAATCATGAGGCCTGCATACAGGAAGCCTGTGTAGGGCAAGCCATCTGCCTCCATGCCCTTTACCGTTGGAATAATCACTTCACGTAATGCACGCGCATGAATGTCTGGTGTTACTACAGGGGCAGGGGAGTAAGCACCCATACCGCCAGTATTCGGGCCTTGATCAGCATCGAGTAAGCGTTTGTGATCTTGGCTAGTGGCCAGTGCCAATACATTTTTTCCATCAACTAAAACAATAAAACTCGCTTCTTCGCCCGTGAGAAATTCTTCGATAACAACGCGTGCGCCTGCATTGCCCAATTTGTTATCGGCCAGCATCATATCTACAGCAGCATGTGCCTCAGCAAGATCCATGGCAACTACTACACCCTTACCAGCAGCAAGGCCATCCGCCTTAATAACAATAGGTGCACCCTTCGCATCAATATAGGCATGTGCCTCTAAAGGGTTTGAGAAGGTTTGGTAGTCAGCAGTTGGAATGCCATGACGCTTCATAAAGGCTTTTGAAAAATCTTTGGAGGATTCGAGTTGAGCAGCCAACTGTGTGGGTCCAAAAATACGCAGTCCGTTCGCACGAAATACGTCCACAATCCCAGCGGCTAGCGGAGCTTCAGGGCCCACAACGGTCAGATGAATTTTTTCACGTTTAGCAAAATCTGCAAGATCTTGTAAATCTGAGATCGGTAAATTTTGTATACCTGCTGTTATTTGCTTTGCAGTAGCAGTGCCACCATTTCCCGGGGCAACAAAGACAGTTTGGACTTGTGGAGATTGAGCTAATTTCCAGGCCAGAGCATGTTCACGACCACCGGATCCGATTAAAAGAATTTTCATAGCGAGCTGTTATTTGGATTAATAAAGGAGTAAATGGGTCTGCAACACGGAAGTTTATAAAGCTGCATTAGTGAACACTTCTTGCACATCATCGAGGTTTTCAAGTGCATCCAATAACTTTTGCATGCTTTCAGCTTGATCACCTTCGAGAGCGATTTCAGTTTCAGGCCTCATGGTGACCGCAGCAAACTCCGCTTTAAGACCGGCCTTGGCGATAGCATCTTGTACTTTTGTGAAATCCGGTACTGGGCTTAACACTTCAAATGAGCCATCGTCATGAGTAATGACATCTTCAGCTCCAGCATCTAATGCCGCTTCCATGAGTTGATCTTCACTAGGGCCTGGTGCAAAAAGCATCTGACCGCAATGTTTGAACAAAAAGGCTACCGAACCTTCTGCCCCCATATTGCCGCCATTTTTAGTAAAGGCATGACGGACTTCCGCAACGGTGCGGGTGCGGTTATCGGTCAAGCAGTCGACGATGACTGCAGCGCCATTGATGCCATAGCCCTCATAACGAATCTCTTCGTAGTTCACGCCTTCTAATGAGCCTGTACCGCGCTGAATCGCTCTTTGTACGTTGTCATTCGGCATATTGGCGTCTTTAGCTTTATCAATAGCTAAGCGCAAACGTGGGTTAGTAGCAATATCTCCGCCGCCCATCTTCGCAGCAACAGTGATTTCTTTAATAAGTTTGGTCCAAATCTTCCCGCGTTTTTCGTCTTGACGACCTTTGCGGTGCTGAATATTGGCCCATTTTGAGTGGCCGGCCATACTGGTAAGTCCTTTTGAATAATTTGGCTTGAAGTTGTGATTTTAAGGGGTTCTAGAGCAAAGAATGGCAGTAACCCAGCTTTTTTTGTTACACTCTCACCTCTTAGTTGTTTCAAAGAGCAGTTTTTCCACTGCAAACACCTGCCCCGGTGATGGAATTGGTAGACGTGCCGGACTCAAAATCCGGTGCCGCAAGGCGTGGCGGTTCGAGTCCGCCCCGGGGCACCAGCATCTTCATGACTCTGGCTAATTAAATCCCTCAAGTTTTTTTAGAGTACCTCCGTAATTCCTATTTTTATATCTCGTAAGTTTCCGCTTTGCTAGACATTGCCTGCTCAACAATTTTTCGTGTGAGTGTGGGTGAGAAGAGTTCAATAAAGGTGTAAACAAACGACCTGAGATAGGCCCCTTGTTTGACGCCCAAATGGGTTACATTGTTTCCAAAAAGATGTCCCACAGGAATGACTTTGAGATTTCGATCCCTATCAGCATCGTAGGCGACCCCAGCCACTATCCCTATGCCCATACCTGTTTCCACATACGTTTTAATCACATCAGCATCAATCGCTTCCAGAATAATGTCTGGGCTTAGGTTGCGCTGAGCAAAAGCAGCATCAATTTTGCTGCGTCCAGCAAACGCTTTATCGTAGGTGATGATGGGGTATTTAGCAATCTCTTCTAAAGAGATGGCCGCTTGATTTAGCAAAGGGTGGCTTAGTGGAACCATGATGACGTGTTGCCATTGATAGCCTGGCAATGCCAGAACACCTGCTGTATTAGCAATCCCCTCGGTAGCAATGGCAATATCAGCGCGATCATGAATCAGCAATTCAGCGATTTGACCAGGGCTACCTTGTTGAATACTGACGCGTACCTTGGGAAAGCGCTTCGTAAATTCAGTAAGAACTTTTGGCAGCGCATAACGCGCTTGCGTATGGGTGGTGGCAATGACAAAGTTGCCTTGATCTTGGCTGGCGAAATCTTTACCCACCCGTTTGAGGGTTTCCACTTCATCCAAAATTCTTTCAATCGAAATCAAAATCCGTTTACCTGGCTCTGTGAGTGAGCGGATACGCTTGCCATGGCGACGGAAGATCTCTACACCCAACTCGTCTTCAAGTTCAATAATGGCCTTGGATACGCCCGGTTGGGACGTAAAAAGAGCTTTAGCTGCCGTTGTGAGATTGAAGTTTTGCCTGACGGCTTCACGAACAAAGCGAAATTGGTGCAGATTCATATTGATTCCAGTCTATATATCAACAAAGATATAGGAATCTAATTCTATATGAATATAGGGTATTAAGCCTTAGATACCCAGCGCAATCCAGCCAGAGCCAAAATGAAATAAAGCAAGGGCGGCGTCACTGCGGTAACGATTGCGGGCCAAGAACCCAGCAGGCCAACATTGGAGAAGAGGGAGTTAAAGAGTTGGAAGCTCATGCCAAGCATGATTCCGCCGAATACCTTATTACCCACGCCACCAGCGCGAACCTTGAGGTAGGCAAAGGGTAGTGCTAGGCTTAGCATCACAAAAATCGTGAATGGGTAAATCACCTTTTTCCAAAAAGCAATTGCATGGCGATGCGTATCTTGTCTGTTTTCGCTTAAATGATTAATGAAGTGACCCAGACTGACAATAGACATCTTTTCTGGGCTGATTAAAAGAACGCTTAGGATTTGGGGGGTTACTTCAGACTCTAGCGTGAGAATGGGGTGAGTTAAGGTTTGCGCGGTATATACGGGCGCTAAGGGGTCAGACTGCTTTGTTTCTTTAAAGCGCGTTTCGGTAACATCATCCAGAATCCAGGTGCCCGTGTGATCGAAACGCCCTGATACAGCGGTACGTATAGAGAGCAGTCGATAAGCATCATCAAATTCATACATGCGGACATTGAGAATTTCATTATCTTTTTCGATTTTTCCTACATTGACGTAGCGCACGCCAGGCCTGATGGGGCCACTACCATCTTCATCACGAAGTCGATCTTTGACCCAGACGCCCGTCCTAAATTGAGATTCATATGCCGATCCCAAGGCTTTCATGCGGATTTGATCGGACAGTCTTTCTGCATAAGGACCCGCCCACTCACTCATTACCAAGGTAAGGACAATTAAAGGTATGGAGATTTTGGCCAAAGTAATCAGGCCACGCTTAATATCCAAGCCAGCAATGCGCAGGATCGTGAATTCTGATTGACTGGCTAGCATTGCAAAGACGTAAATACTGCCAATCAAACCAGCAATCGGAATGATCTCTGAAATACGGCTAGGAGCCTTAAGTAGTACGTGTAAGAGTGCTAAAGGTAAAGTGTATTGTCCTTTGACGGAGCCTAATTCACTCAAGATATCAAAGAACAAAAAGAGCGCAACCAAAGCAAACAAAATAAAACCAAAGGCAGCATAGATCTGCTTGGCTAAATAGCGCTCATAGATGTAAGGAAAGAGCAGCTTCATTTGCTGACTATCCGAGCTGGTAGTTGACGGCGCCACCACTTCAATGAAGGATTAATACGATTACGAATCAAAATGGTCGCAGCTAAAAGCGCAATGACATGGATGGGCCAAATACCCATATAGACATTAATTTTCCCTTGAGATACAAAATTCTGGCTGAGATTTAAGAGGTTGCTATAAATCAAATAGATCAAGATAGCGTAGAACATTGCTGTGTAGTTGCCTAGCCGAGGATTAACGTAGGCCAGCGGAATAGCAATTAAAACCAAGCCCAAAGCCATTAACGGCAGGCCAATTCGCCATAGTAACTCCGCGCGGTTAGCATTAATTTGCGCGGGGTCTGCGGTACTGAGTAATTCAGTGACGCTTTTTTCTCGATCGCGTGGTGGCGGAGCTAGCGCCTCTTTATTTCTGATTTTTGTGGTGTACTCATTAAACTCAAGAATCCGAAAATCCGGTTGATTTGGCAATCCTTCATAGCGGCGCCCATTATTTAAAACAATTGATTTTTCCCCGCCTTCAGAATTCTGAATAAAGCCGGTAGAGGCCACTGCAATACTGAGTCGTCCATTTTTGGAGTCTGCCGCAAATATATTCTTTACCTCGCTTTTGTCGGGATCCAATTCCTCAATAAAGAACACACGATCAGCTTTGGCGGATTCTTTAAATTGGCCTGCGGTCACCATGGAAACGTCATCGCGTTGCTGGAAGCGCTGACTAATAAGGGTAGATTCACGGTTAGACCAAGGCCAAACAAACAGTGCTAATAGGGCAATAATGACGATCAGGGGGATGGCAAATTGCAAGATGGGGCGAATCAGATTGGTCACACTCAGGCCACTCGCAAACCAGACAATCATTTCAGAATCTTTGTACCAGCGTACCAACACAATGAGGACTGCGACAAAAAGCGATACAGTTAATAAAACCGCCATATAGCCCAAGGTTGCCAGGGCAATCAAAACAAAGGCATCTTTAGGATTTACCGTACCGTTTGCCGCAAAACCCAAAATTCGGATAACCAGGGTCGTAATCATGATGGTTACTAAGACCAAAAACACTCCGCCAGTCGTAAAACTGAGTTCTTTGCGTAGGGCTTGTTTAAAGATCATGGGTTACTGGGAGTTGGGTGGATAGTGTTTGGTTAAAGTTTTAGTGTGAAATGGGCTTTATCTTTTAATGAGGGGTAAGTATCCTCATGTCGGAGGATAATGGATAAAAATCAATTTACCCCCTTGAAATGACCTAAAGATAGCTAATAAATTATGACAATTCAATTTAGTGCCAAGATTTTCTCTCAAGCTGATCTCCACAGCCCAAAACACCTTAAAACCAGCCTCACAACATTGCTTTCCCAGGCTACCGACTGCCTGGTTTTGGCTTATTCCAAGGCGGATCTGGATGGCCTTGCGGCTACAAAGGCAAAAAGTGGGCTTTTAGTGGAGTTGGATCGCTTATTGGGTGGTTCGGTGAGTCATGCCAACCTTGTGGGGGATTTGGATGCGAACCCAGCTGATGTCTGCACTTTAAGGGCTGAAAAGTCTTGGCTTGCCAATGGGGTTAAGGCAAAGCGCGTACTGTTGGTGTCTTTGGGCGATTTGGTATCTGAGAAGACTAGAAGCCTGAATGCCTATTCTAAAATTGCGCGTGCAGCTTTAAAAAGCCTTAGTGGCGGGTCCATTACCAATGCGCTTTGGTTCGTTCCAGGCTTTGCTTTAGTCAATACAACCGATTTTATTGCCGAAGAAGTGCGTCTTACGATTCAATATGCTGGAGATCAGTCCTACCGTTTTGGTGTTCACCAGCCAGCGCTCAAATTTAAGGCCAAGGACAAGGCAGATAGTTTTGCCCACCTAACCTTTGCTGGAAATGATTTGTGCGCTAAAGAACTCAAAGCTGCTGTTGCTGAAGGTGTCGCGATGGTTGAAGGCATGAATCTTGCTAAGGATTTAGGTAACTTACCCCCCAATATTTGCACACCAACCTATTTGGGTAAAACTGCGTTGGGTTTAAGTAAAAAAGTGGGTCTCAAGGTAGAAGTCTTGGGTAGAAAGCAAATCGAAGCTTTGGGCATGGGCTCTTTTTTGTCGGTAGCTAAGGGTTCTGATACTCCGCCGCAATTCATCATCATGCGTCATCTAGGTGGCAAGGCTGGTGAAGCGCCTATTGTGTTGGTTGGTAAGGGAATTACCTTTGATACAGGCGGCATCTCCCTAAAGCCAGGTGAGGCCATGGACGAAATGAAGTACGACATGTGCGGCGCAGCTTCTGTCATCGGCACAATGTATGCGGCAGGCTTGATGAAGTTAAAGAAGAATGTGATCGGCGTTATTCCTACTTGCGAGAACATGCCCTCTGGTCAAGCCACTCGTCCTGGCGATATTGTGAAAAGTATGTCGGGTCAAACAATCGAGGTTCTCAATACCGATGCTGAAGGCCGTTTAATTCTGTGTGATGCGTTAACTTATGTTGAGCGCTTTAAACCTAAGGCCGTGATTGATATTGCAACTCTGACTGGTGCTTGCATTATTGCTTTGGGGCATGTGCATAGTGGCCTATTTTCAGAGGATGAAGCTTTGGTCGATGCTTTAACGAAGGCTGGTCATGCATCCTTGGATACAGTATGGCGTCTGCCTCTCGATGCAGCATATCAAGAGCAGTTGAAATCAAATTTTGCCGATATTGCTAATATTGGTGGTCGTCCTGCTGGTAGCGTTACAGCGGCGTGTTTCTTGGCTCGCTTTACTGAGAAATACAAATGGGCTCATTTAGATATCGCTGGCACTGCATGGAAGAGCGGGGCTGCCAAAGGGTCTACTGGAAGACCTGTCCCTTTGCTATTGAACTTCTTGCTTGAGCAGAAGTAATTCTTGTTCATTCATCATTTAGTGAAATAAGCTCATGGCAAGAATTGATTTTCATAGCAATGTGGCCGATAAGCTTGAATACGCTTGTCGATTAACTCGCAAGATTTGGAGTGCCACACCGGCAGGTCATCCTGTCAGAAATATTGTGATGGTAGGTGAAAAGACAGATCTGAAAAAATTGGATGAATTGCTTTGGACTTTTAGTGCAACCGATTTTTTGCCGCATTGTTTTATTGATGATGAGAGTGCATCTGAAACACCTATAGTATTAACAGATGATTTTGCTTCTCCCGCATTAAATGGAGTTCCTCATGCAGATGTCATGATTCATTTAGGTATGCGTATGCCTAAAGATGTGGCAGCCCTTGTTGCCCGCTTTCCTCGCATTGTTGAAGTGGTGACGGTCAATGATGCGGAGCGCCTAGCCGGACGTGAACGTTACAAGGCATATCGAGATTTAGGTCACGAATTGCATAATTTTGACCAATCTAAAAGTTAAGACTTTTTAATTCCTATTGCCACCATGTTGATCCATCCTCAGTTTGATCCTGTAGCCATTCATATTGGCTCTTTTGCAATACATTGGTATGGCGTGATGTACCTTTTAGCATTTGCGCAATTTTTGTTACTAGGGCGCTTGCGCATTCGCACTCCACTTTACCAAGCTATGGGGTGGACCTATAAAGATCTTGAGGATTTGTTATTCGCTGGAGTTCTTGGGGTGGTTCTTGGTGGGCGTCTCGGCTATACCCTGTTTTATATGCCTGGCTTTTACCTGACGCACCCATTAAGCATTTTAAAGATCTGGGAAGGTGGCATGTCCTTTCATGGTGGCTTGCTAGGCGTATTAGTCGCGTTACTTTGGTTTGCTCATCAACGTAAAACAACCTTCTTTGTAGTGAGCGATCTTGTAGCCCCTTTGGTTCCCTTTGGCTTGGCTTTTGGTCGATTGGGTAATTTCATTAATGGTGAGTTATGGGGAAGACCTACTGATCTTCCTTGGGCAATGGTGTTTCCCTTGGTGGATTCTGTGCCGCGCCATCCTTCACAAATTTACCAACTGTTTGGTGAGGGTGTATTGCTGGGAATTATTTTATGGATTTATGCCAGCAAGCCTCGCAGGGTAGGGCAAGTTTCTGGTCTATTTTTATTGGGCTATGGACTTTGCCGATTCTTAGCTGAGTTTGCCCGTGAGCCCGATGCGTTCTTGGGTCTGCTGGGATTAGGTTTGTCTATGGGGCAATGGCTTTGTGTCCCCATGATCTTTTTTGGTCTTTATTTATTAATCTTCTTTAAGCCTAAGAAGAGCTAATACTCATGCTCAATGAGGAAGTCACACTCCGCAAGCTGCAAATTCTTTGCTCTTTCGTGAGAACTGGTAACTTATCTCGCACTGCGGATGAGATGGGCCTGAGTTCTGTGAGTATTCATAAAGCCTTACACTCTCTTGAGGACGGCATTGGTTGCCCTCTATTTATTCGAGATGGCCGCTTATTAAAGCCTTTACCAACAGCCTTATATCTTGCCGAGTCTTCCCTAGACTTGCTGGCCGATGCTGAGCGCATTATCAAGAGAACTCGCGATAAGGCCGGAATAGAGAGTGGCCAAATTCGTCTTGGCGCAATGTACTCCCTTACTGCCAATGTCATCCCAAAACTTATCATGGGCACCAAAATTCGTAGATCCGAGTTGGATATCGATTTATTTTTGGGTTCGAATGAAGATTTAATGAAAAAGCTCGTAGAAGGGAGAATCGATGCAATTCTCATTGCCATCCCCTTAACTCAATTGCCTGATGAAATGCAGGTAGTGTCTTTATTTGAAGATCGGCTCTATTTGGCCTCTTCGAAGAATCAAAAGCCAAAGCAACTGACGGTAGACATAGCGGACTATCAAGAGGAAAAGTTTTTGACCTTATTAGATGGCTTTGCTACAACATCGGGCTTTTACGATACTTTTAAGCTGGCTGGCTTTGAACCCAATATTGTCATGAAGGTGGGAGACATCTTTTCATTAATGAATATGGTGGCAAGTGGCATGGGAAGAACCCTTTTACCGGGCAGAGTTAAGGAAATGATGGGTGATGCCATTGAATTTACCCCTCTATTAGAAAAATATGAGGTGATTCAGCATATATCCCTTATCTATCTGAAGGTTAATGAATCTAATCCCAATATTTTGGCTTTAGCGGCTGAGGCCCGTATGCTGCATCGCAATATCTCTTAATGCCATTTCTTATATACCTCATTACAATTAACCTAAAGTTAACAAATAGCGTATTAACTTAATTGATTTCCTGTTGCCGCCTCTTTAAATTGTGTGCAGATGTCTAAATTGTTTAGTCATCCCAATTTGAGAGAAAACCATGCTGGAAAAGCTAGCAAAAGCTCGGAACCTATCTAAGGCAAATAAGGCGATTAATCGCTTGATTTCCGAGCGCGGCGAATCTAATGCGGTGAGTATGGCCAATGATGTGGTGAATAATTACCGCAAGCTCAGCAAAGATCAGCATGTGCAGTTTTTTACTTTCTTGTTTGAAAAATTAAACCCTCAAGCTGAAGTAGTCATGAAGGCCGCTCAAAATTATGCAGCCGAAGCAAGTGCGCGTAATTACATTCAACTGCAAAAGGTAATTGAGTCTCCTCGCCAAGAGTTATTCCGTCGCTTAAATCGTGCGAGCCAGGGCACTGCTGCAGTTGTGCAAATGCGCAGAGACTTATTGCAGATCTTGGATAAAAAGCCAGAGCTTGCTGCTGTGGATTTTGATATGCGACATTTGCTCTCCTCTTGGTTTAATCCAGGATTTTTAAAGATGCATCGCGTTGATTGGAAGTCTCCGGCTGAGGTTCTTGAAAAATTAATTCAACATGAGGCTGTGCACGCGATTGATGGCTGGGATGATTTGCGTCGTCGCCTGCAGCCAGATCGTCGGTGTTTTGCATTCTTTCATCCTCAGCTTCCTAGTGAGCCTTTGATCTTTGTTGAGGTAGCATTACTCCCTGAGATTCCAACAGTGATCACTCCATTGGTTGATAAGAAGGCTGAGACTGTTGATCAAGTCTCTCAATATAAAGTGGCAGTGTTTTACTCTATTAGTAACTGTGAGCCTGGTTTGCGTGGAGTTTCCATGGGAAATTTCCTCATCAAACGAGTGGCAGAACAATTGCATGCCGAGTTCCCTGGCATTAAAACCTTTGTCACCTTATCGCCTATCCCTGGGTTTATGGATTGGGTCGCTGCGGGGGCAAATTTAGGTGATGGTGTTCCTGAGGATCGTTTGAAGCCTAATCTTAAGCTGGCGCGTGATCAATCTTTAGCAATCCTCAAATTAGAAGCTCAATCGTGGAGTGAGAGACTGAGCGGCGGATGGCATCCAGATCAGGCTACAGAAAAAGAAAAAGAAGCTTTATTAAATCTTGCTGGTATTTATTTAGGTTTGGCATCTACAGGCCGCTCTGGCAACCCTGTTGCTAAGTTCCACTTAGGTAACGGTGCTAAATTGCATCTTATTAACTGGGCTGGAGATCTTTCACGTAAGGGTTTAAGGCAATCAGCTGGCCTGATGGTGAACTACCTTTATGACTTGGGTAATGTTGAGGATAACCATGAGCGTTTTGCAAATGGTGAAATTGTGTACTCAAGAGCAGTAGGGCGCTTAATGCAGCCATAAGGGATATAAAGCATTAAAAGAATTTGTAGGTGCAGGAGACGAGAGTGAGCAACGTGAATTGTTCGCCTTTACTAAGAAGCAGTGAAAAGTTGTGAAGTGCAGTAGTAAAAAAGTAGCAATCAAGAAGTTCAATGTAATTCCAGGATATTAATGAGGAGAGTGGCATGAGTAATGAATTCGATACTGGTTTTGATGCATCTAAACCCAATGAGTTACGTCGTCAGCTTTTGGCTGGTTCAGCTGCGTTGCCGTTGATGGGTCTAGGGTCAAGCGTTTGGGCTGCAGAAAGTTCAAAAACTCTCAACATCTCCCATCAGTTTCCTGGAGGCACTATTGAATCTGGCGATTTCCGTGATCGTCTGTGCAGAAGGTTTGGCGTAGAAGTAGAAAAGCGTACTAAGGGTGCTTTGAAGTTTCAGGTATACCCAGGCTCATCCCTAATGAAAACCAATGCGCAATTTAGCGCTATGCGTAAAGGGGCCTTGGACCTCAGTTTGTTCCCACTGCCATATGCTGGCGGTGAGGTTCCAGAAGTGAATATTAGCCTTATGCCAGCCTTGGTAACAAGTTATGAGCAGGCTGCAAAATGGAAAACCGCTGAAGTGGGTCGCTTATTAACCAAATTCCTCGAAAGCAAGGGAATTGTGATTTTGAGTTGGGTTTGGCAGGCTGGTGGTGTTGCCAGTAGATTAAAGCCTGTCATCGTTCCTGATGATGTTAAGGGTATGAAGATTCGTGGTGGTAGTCGAGAGTTTGACTTGATGCTCAAGGCTGCAGGCGCTTCTGTGATCTCCTTGCCTTCTAACGAGATCTACGCAGCCATGCAAACAGGTGCTATGGATGCTGCTTATACGTCTTCAACTAGCTTTATGTCGTTCAAGCTAGAAGAGTTGGCCAAAGCATTTACTAGCGCTAGAAATAAATCTTATTGGTTCATGCTTGAGCCATTGTTGATGTCAAAACAAATTTTTGATGCCCTGCCTAAAGACCAGCGCGACACTTTGATGGCTGTAGGTGCAGATATGGAAAAATTTGCTACGGACGCCGCAAAGGAGGATGACAAATCCGCTGCTTTAGCTTATGCGCGTGCTGGTAGCAAAGTAACGGATTTGGACGCCGCTATTGTGAACAAGTGGCAAGTTGTAGCACGTGAGAGCGCATGGAAGGATTTTTCAGATAAAAATGAAAACTGTGCCGCTTTAATCCAAGCAGCTCAAAAGTTGATCTAAGAATGATGCAAATTGTTCAAGCTGCTGACCGCTTAGTGTCAGCCATCAATAAGTTGATGTTGTTCTTGGGGTCGCTTGCTCTAGTGGCTGCTGCGATTATCTTAAGTTATAGCGTTGTATCTCGTGGTTTATTTCAAGCAACTACCGATTGGCAGGATGAGGCTTCAGTATTTTGCCTGGTGGGCGCCACTTTTCTCTGTGGTGCTTATGTTCAGGAGATTCGTGGACATGTTGGAATATCCGCAATTTCTACAATGCTGCCAAAAGCCCTCAATCAATTCAGAGTCATCCTTGTGGATGTGATTTCTTGTGCTTTCTGCGCCTTTTTCGCTTGGAAGTCCTGGAACCTATTCGACGAAGCTTGGGTTGAAGGTCAGGTGACATCTTCATCGTGGGCGCCTTCTTTGTGGATTCCTTACGGCATGATGGCCTTGGGTATGTCGCTACTTGCGGTGCAAATTTTGCTCCAAGTATTTGGGGATTTTTCTAAGTCAGAGAAGGTTAATTAATTATGTCAATTCTGATGCTTGGGATTTTATTTACGGCAGTTACCTTATTGGTGATGTTTTCGGGAATGCCGATTTCATTTGCATTAGGCAGTGTTGCAGTCATCTTCATGATTTTCTTTATGCCCGCATCCTCATTGGATACGGTAACGCAGAACGTGTATGAGGAGATGGCTAGCATCACCTTGCTTTCTATTCCTTTATTTATTATGAAGGGGGCCGCTATAGGCCGCTCAAGGGCTGGTCAGGATCTTTATGAGGCTTTGCATGTGTGGCTTGGGAAGATTCCTGGTGGCTTGGGTGTGGCTAACGTTTTAGCGTGCGCTTTATTCGCGGCGATGGCAGGCTCTAGTCCTGCAACCTGTTCTGCTATCGGTAGTGCTGGTATTCCTGAAATGCGTAAACGTGGCTATTCACCAGGTTTAGCTGCTGGGATTATTGCTGCTGGTGGTACTTTGGGCATTTTATTGCCACCATCGATCACCATGATTTTGTATTCGGTAGCTGCCGAGCAATCATTAGGCCGCTTATTTCTAGCAGGCATTGGCCCGGGCTTGATGTTGGTAGTATTTTTCTCAATCTATACCGTTTATCGATTCCGTAAGGAATATCGCATGGCTCAAGTAGCTTTTGATAACGGCATAAAGCATCAGCCTATTCTTGAGCGTCAAACTTACACGATGCAGCAAAAAATGAGCTCGCTCCCACGGGTAGCTCCATTTTTGATCTTGCTAATTGGTGTGATGATCGCGCTTTATGGCGGCTACGCAACACCTTCAGAGACTGCTGGTTTGGGCGCGATTCTGGCCTTTGTATTGATTGCCGTGATTTATAAGATGTGGCGTATTAAAGATTTATCGCCACTCTTAAAGGCCACCATTAAAGAATCCACAATGTTGATGTTCATCATTGGCATGTCTTTATTGTTCTCCAATGTCATGAGTCATTTGCATCTCAGTCAGTCTGCTGCACAGGCGATCGTAGAGCTAGGTCTTGGTAGATGGGGTTTATTGGCAGCGATCTTAGTCCTGGTCATTATCTTGGGATTCTTCTTGCCACCAGTTTCTATTATTTTGATGACCGCGCCTATTTTCTTGCCACCATTACGTGCCGCTGGATTTGATCTGGTTTGGTTTGGTGTCGTCATGACCATCGTGATGGAGACGGGATTAATTCATCCGCCTGTTGGACTCAATATTTTCGTTATTAAGAATATCGCTCCCGATATCTCCCTTAATGAAATTATTTCCGGTGTTTTCCCATTCGTAGTGATCATGATTTTGTCAGTTGTTCTGTTGTGTTTTGTGCCTGAGATTGCCACTGGATTTTCAAATCTAGTGATGGGATCCCCGCAAATTAACTGATCTTGTCACCACTTAAAAATTAATCAATAGGAATGTTTTCATGAATTTATATTCTTTACTGGAAAAAGGCTTTCCTAAGGATAAAAATGCCTGCGCTATAGAGACCCACGACGGTCTGTATTACTCATGGAGTGATTTGGAGCGCGCTACTGCCAAGATGGCAAATTTTTTAAAGAGCCTTAAGTTGCCTGCTGGCTCGCGTATTGCTGTGCAAGTTGAAAAATCTCCCGAAGCCTTATTTCTCTATTTGGCTACTATTAGAGCGGGATATGTGTACTTGCCTTTAAACACAGCATATCAATCTGCAGAGATTCAATATTTTATTGAGAATGCAGAACCCGCGGTAATGGTTTGCAGTAGCAAGAATTTCTCATGGGTATCTAAAGTAGCGTTCAAGGCTGGCACAAAATTTGTCTTTACCTTAGACGAAGACCGCAAGGGCACTTTGCTTGAGCGTTCCGGTGGTCTGAGTGATAAGTTCAAAACAGTTTCAGTGAAAGACGATGACCTGGCGGCAATTTTGTATACCTCTGGCACTACAGGGCGTAGTAAAGGGGCTATGCTGACTCATAAAAACTTGGGCAGTAACGCGAAGGTATTGCAAAAATTCTGGGGCTGGAAAAAAGGAGATGTATTGCTTCATGCATTGCCGATCTTCCATGTCCATGGTTTATTTGTAGCAGCTCATGGAGCGCTGATTAATGGCAGCAAGATGATTTGGTTGCCACGCTTAGATACTGCTCAATTAATTAGCTACATGCCAAGGTCTACGGTGATGATGGGCGTGCCGACTTTCTATGTTCGTCTGTTGGCCGATAAAGGGTTTACTAAAGAAGTGACTCGTAATATGCGCTTATTTGTTTCTGGATCAGCGCCTTTGCTGACTGAAACCTTTAACGCATTTAAAGACCTCATTGGCGAGCCAATCCTAGAGCGCTATGGCATGAGTGAGACAGTGATGCTTGTTTCAAATCCATACAAGGGTGCTCGTGTGGGCGGCTCAGTGGGTTTACCTTTGCCAGGCGTGAAGGTGCGCGTTGTTGATGAAAATAATAAGCCTTGCGGTGTCAATGAAATCGGCAGTATTCAGGTTAAAGGCCCGAATATATTTAAAGGTTACTGGCGCATGCCAGAAAAGACCGCTGAAGAATTTACCAAAGACGGTTGGTTTAAGACTGGCGATGTAGGTCGCTGGGGTGGGGCGGCCAATGGTGCCAATGCACCTAAAGATTACTTGTGTATCGTTGGTCGCAGTAAAGACTTGATTATTTCAGGTGGCTATAACGTCTATCCAAAAGAAATCGAAAGCTTCATTGATGATATGGATGGTGTTGACGAGAGTGCAGTCATTGGTATACCTCATCCAGATTTTGGTGAGGCAGTGATGGCGGTGGTAGTGCCAAAAGCTGGTGCTAAATTGGATGCACAAGCGATGATTAATACGCTGAAAACCCAAATTGCCAACTTCAAAATACCAAAACGTTTAGAAATTGTTGCTGACTTACCTCGCAATACCATGGGAAAAGTTCAGAAGAATATTTTGCGTCAACAGTACGGTAGTTAAATCCCGAATGCTTTGCGGCTTTCATTAAACATGAAGGCCGCAATGAAAAACAGTAGCACACCAAAGACACGCTTTAAATGGGCGATCGGTAATTTTCTAGACATCTTCGCACCTAATGGAGCCGTGAAGATGCTCACGATGACGATGCAAATAACTGCTGGGAGGTAAACATAACCTAGCGACCCAGAAGGTAGGGTAGTGTTACCCCAACTGCCATACATATAGCCAATGGTCGCAGCTAATGCCACCGGAAATCCAAGCCCTGAAGAAGTAGCCATTGCGGTATGAGGCTTCACATTGCACCAAAGCATAAAGGGTACGGTAATAAAAGCTCCACCCGCACCTACGAGGCTAGCCAAACAGCCTGCGAAGGTACCAAAACAGGTTAGACCCAAAGCGCCTGGTAAGTTACGCTCTGGCTTGGGTTGCTTGTTAAGAAACATGCGAACCGAGGCATACAAAATAAAAACGCCAAAGCAAAGCGAGAGCCAGGAGGTATTGAGCGCATCAAATATTTCACTACCACCAATCAGGCTACCAAGCACAATTCCAGGTCCCAAAGAGGCAATCAACTTCCAGTCAACGTAGTTGTGTTTGTGATGAGCCCAGATTGCTGATGATGTAGTGAAGATAATAGTTGCCATGCTCGAGGCAATCGCCATATGCACAATCACCGCTTGATTAAAGCCGATGTGATTAAACACGATGATCATGATGGGTACCAAAATCATCCCACCACCAATACCTAAAAGACCTGCTAAAAACCCGGATACTCCTCCCGAGAAAATGAGTAGGACTATGTCATTTATTGGCATGAATTCCCCGCCTTAGCCGCTAGGCCGTCATCCTGAACCCTAAGGTTCAAGGTGGAACGGCTACTATGCTTTGGGTGCATCAAGAACTTCAGGGAGTGAACAGCGCGAAGCTGCCACTATGAATTTTCAAGACGCTCACGCCCGCAAGGTAAAGATCGTTCCTGATGCTTGCGCATCGGTTCAAGGAACTATTGGCCTTGGCGAACCAGGCAGGGAAAGGGTTTGCATCAAAGTATCGACTTGCTCCTCCAAGGAGCGAATCTCTTCTTTGAGTTGCGCAACTTCTTGGGTATTCACGCCAGAGGTTTCGCTGGGTGCTTTAGCGTGTTGACTATCTGTTTGCAGACTGATGAGGTCGCCTGCTATCTTCAGTGCCGCCATCATGCTAGCGCGTTCTATGCTGCGATTACCGCCATTAATGGCTAATTTAATTTGCTCATCCACCAAAGTGCAGGCAGCACGAAGTAAGGGCTCATGCTCGGCGCTCGTGGCCAAGGTAATTTTTTGACTAGCAAGAGTAACTTCAATGCGTCGTTGGTTCATTGCTTTCCTCTGGGTTGCTTGGAGATACTGCTTCACCAAGTAAATTCATTTGACGCCCGTCAGTTTGCTCTGGCAAACGACTTAATATATGTTGAATGCGTTTTTGAGCATCTTCAATTTTGCCTTCCAACTGAACGCGATCTTGAATGATTTTCTTCACGGTTTCAGTGACAAGTTGAATTTTATTGCCCACTCGTTTAATGGATGCGCTTAAATCACCTAGGTCATTGGCAGGGCCATTGGAGGAGAGAGGGCTTTTCTCATTCATATTGGCATTGTAGCCGCAGGAAAAGCTCTGGGGTGAAGGGTCTTGCTTAAAATCCTAGTTTGGTAGGGCTACCCAGTCATTTCCAGCTTTTTCGAGGCGAATACGGCCGTCAAATAAATCTATAAGGGCTTGATGGGTCTGTGGATCTTGGCTGGAGCCCTGAAAATGCATGCCGCCATGATTGAGCATGATGATGTGATCTGCCCTGAGGGCAAAGTGAATTTCATGGAGAACGGTGACTAGGGTTTTGCCTTGGACAAGCAGATTTTTCTGTTGTTTTAACCAATCCGCTTGATGTGGGGGGTCTAAATTGGCCAAAGGTTCATCCATCAGCAGTACGTGGGCATCAACAGCGAGTAGTCGAGCCATGAGCACCCGCTGACGCTCACCCCCAGAAAGTTGATGCAAAAGACGCCCTCGCAACTCCCATGAGTGGGTTTGTTTTAATGCTTGCTCAACCTTAAGGTGATCTTTCGGAGTGGGTAAATGGAGCCAGGTTTGATGAGGAAGTCGTCCCAACATCACCGTATCGTAGACATTGAGGCAATCTTCAAACTCTTGATGGGTATTAGCGTTTTGCTCTAACCATCCCAATGTCTTTGCTCGATCTTTATTGGACAAAGTTTTGAGATCCGTTCCACCTAAACTGATTGATCCTGTGTAATGCAACAAGCCAACCATGGCCTGTAAAAGCGAAGACTTACCGGCACCATTTGGCCCGACAATGCTTGTCCATTGCTTTTGGGGAATATGCAGATTGAGCTCTCGGAGGATCGCGCATGGTCCTCTATAGATCGATAACTGATGAGTGTTCATGAATGAGCGCCCATTTGACTGCGTTTAAGCAGAGTAAGCAGATAGATTCCGCCCAATACCGCCGTCACAATTCCCACGGGAATTTCTATGGGAGCAAAAAGCGTACGTGCCAATAAATCCGAACCAAGTAGCAAGATGCCCCCAGCAAAACTGGAGAAAAGTAATTGACTGCGTTGGCGACCGGCTGAAAGTTTGCGAACCAGATGCGGAGCGGCTAAGCCAACAAAAGCAATTAAGCCAGTTTGCGCTACGGCGCAGCCAGTCGCTAAAGCCAATATACCTATGAGGGTTAGCCTTAGCTGGGCGAGGGGTAGGCCCAAGGTAAGGGCCGTATTTTCTCCAAGAGCAAGGGCATCTAGGGCTGGGCTAATGAGTAAGGTAATGATGAGGCAAATGGTCAGGGTTATAGCCATTAGCTGAACCGCACTCCAGGTAAGTAGGGTTGTATTACCCAGCATGAAGGATTGAATGCTTTGATAGAGATCAGGACGTATAAAAGTAAATAATGAATTTGCTGCGCCCAGAATGACACTAATGACAACTCCAGAGAGTAGGAGTCTTAACGAGTTTCGATATCCCCCGGCGAGAAGGAGTGCCGCCAGCACACCCAGTAAGGCACCTATAAATGCTCCGCCATTGATTCCAACCGTCTCCAATAATGGCGACCCGATTTGAGCAAAACACAACATGATGCCCACACCCAAGAGTGCTCCTGAGGCGCTACCTAATAGGTATGGATCAGCTAAGGGATTGCGAAACAGGCTTTGCGCAATACCTCCCGCCAGACCCAATAATGCCCCAGCAAGATAGGCACCAAGTGATCTGGGAAGGCGAATATCAAATAGGATGGTTGGACTGGCGTCTGATAAATTCCAGCTTATACCGGCACTTCCTAAAAAAGATCCAAGCATAAGCAATGCCAAACTTATTGCCAGCAAGATTATGAGCTTTGGTAGAAAGTGTTTTGGGGTCATTGTTGGGATGATGACATCTTCTTTTGAATGCATTCAGAAATAATGAAAGCCGCTTCTCCCATGCGAGGTCCTGGTCGAACTAGGATGTCATTTTCTTCAGGGGTAAATGTGCAGATTTTATTTTGGGAGATTGCTGGAATAGTTGACCATCCAGGCCGTTTTTTAAGTTGACTTACCTGAGTTTCACTAATGAGGATGACTTGGGGTCTAGCCTTCACTACAAACTCTGGATTAATTTTGGGGAAGGGTCCAAGAGATGCCGGGATGATATTCATTAAGCCTAGGCGATTTAAAATCTCTCCAATAAATGAGCTTCTTCCTGCGGCATATGGCGCTGGATTGACTTCAAAATAAACGGAGATATTTTTCGGTGAAGCAGGGAGTTGTTTGGCAGATCTAACAATCTGCATTTGGATTTGGTCCCAAACACGCTGACCTTGGGTAGTTGCAAAAACCAAATCTAGTTTTTGTAGGGCGCGATGCTCATCTTCCATAGATTTAATATCAAGACCTAAGGTCGCAATACCCAATGACTTTAATCGTGGAATTAAAGGGGAGGCTTTTTCAAGTAAAACCAAATCGGGTTTAAGTTGAACGATGCGCTCGATATTAAAGTCACCAATCGCCCCAAGCTTGGGAAGTGAGTCTATCGACTTGGGCCAATTGGAGTAACGGTCTGTACCAACTAGTGTGTTGCATTTTCCTAAAGCGCAGACTGACTCAGTCAAGGAGGGGAGTAGGCTAATGACGCGTTGAGGTGGGTTATTTAAGGTTAAGGTATCGCCACCATCATCAGCCACGGTAATGGGGGAGGCCAGCAACCCTAATGAAAAGAACAGTAAAAACAAAACAACCCCCACCCATACATACTGGGCTTGAGTTAGGGGTTGAGTGATTTTTTTCATCATTTACTTCCTCATTTACTTCATCCATTACTTCATTGCGTAGCGTATGCCGGCAAAGATGTTTGAACCCATTGGGTTGTAACCATATGTCAGCTGATATTGTTTATTAAGCACGTTATTCCAACGGGCAAATACCGTCCAATCTTTCTCAAGCTCATAACTTGAATAGAGGTTGAATATCGAGTATCCACCCATCACACCGTTATAAACGGTACCCATACTTGGATCAGAGTTCGAGCCGTCTTGACGTTGACCTGAGAATGTTCCCCCAAGACCAGCTATTAATTTCTGATAGTTATACTCAACTGATGCATTGCCAAATGTACGTGCTCGCTTAAGAAGGAGTGTGTCATTGGTTACATTCTCAGGATTTTGCTGATCTACAGATCCCTTTACCTTAAAGTTTCCAAGATAAGCGGCCCCACCAAATGAAACTCCTGTAATGCGGGCTAAACCAACGTTTACTGCGCAGCTTAGTTGATTTATTGGGCATCCAGAATAACCTGATGGGCTAGTTTGAATTAAGTTAGAAATCGTATTGGTGTAAGCAACGATGTGAGCCTCATACATACTCGCATCGTAGTGAAGGCCAACCTCAGTATTTTTACTGTATTCAGCCTTTAGGTTGGGATTGCCATACCCGGGGTAATAAAGATCGGTAAATGAAGGTGCTTTAAATCCAGTGCCATAGTTAATGTTTGCACGCCACTCTTTGGTAAAGAAGTATCCGTAAGATATCGCACCCGTAGTTTGTGGACCATAACCGGTAATACTGTCATTTCGAATGGATGCGTTCGCTAAGTTATCACCCCTTTTGAGTTGATAGGAGCCCGCTACTGAATTTGTATTGCGTGTTTGGCTAAAGCTCTCTGGCAGATAAGTGGTGTACCAGTTAATTTGATTGGAAACAATGCTTTGTGTGCGTCTCTCAGCTAGTAACTGCAATAAATCGGACCCAATTGCTATATCGTTTTGCCAGTTATAGATATTTTGCTTTGTATTGGTAACAGGGTTATAGGTAGTTGAGTTCGCATTTTCTGGTTGATATAGCTGGTTGCTATTGTTGGATATCGATGCCTGCAAATTACTCTTCCATTGGTCGGTAATTTGATTTTTTGAATACACCGAGTAAACACCCGTTTGAGAGATCGCATTCTGAGCTTGCTGAATGGATGGTGAGCCAGTCATCCAGCCAGAATCAGTTGCATTAAAGCCGGGCATTTGTGAGTTCAGGCGGCTTTGGAGCATCTGGAAGCCGACGACTTGACCCTTGGACCATTCTTGAGAGAGTTTGCCTGTAACGCCATTTTGAACATACCCTGTTTTCATGGAGGTTAATCCAAACGGGTTGTTGCTAGCTATCGTATTAAATCCCGTGGATAAAGTTTCACTTACTCCGAGTGAGTAACGAATCTTTTGCTCGCCCTCAGTAGAGCCATAAATGCTGGCATCGCTGACGCTAGTACCATAGGTTCCATATCCACTTGAAACGCTGACTTTGGCTGGACCGTCACCATTTTTAGTGAAAATTTGTACTACACCGCCAATTGCATCGGCACCATATAAGCTGCTTTGAGGTCCAAAGATGATTTCAATATGATCAATGAGTGGAAGGGGAATAGATTCCCATGGAGGGCCGCCCGATATTCCTGAATCCGTTCTTACTCCGTCAATCAGAACGAGACTTTGTTCATTTGAGGTTCCCCGTAGATATACGCTTGAACCATATCCTCCGCCACCCATGCCATTGGTGATTTCAACGCCGCGCTGCCGTTGTAATAAATCCACTAAGCTAGTTTGACCCGCTTGCGTAATTTCTTCCGGGCCAATGTAATCGTAATCAGCTAAAACGTTACTTGCTGATACTGGAGTGCGATTTGCGGTTACTAAAACTGGATCTAATGAATTAGGTGCTACCGCTACAGAAACATTTCCTGTACTTTGTGAAAATGCTGAAGTGCTAAAAATGAGAGTGGCACTACAAAATAAGGCGCTTAATTTATTGCCCTTGAACTGCTGTTTCATGACGAACTTTCTGCCTTCGAAGTACCTAGCTAACTTCCCCGTAAGCTGGGTCGAACAGAATTTCACGTGCAAGAGTTCAGGCGTCAATTTGGTGCCAAGGCACCTTCATTGGCGCGCGAAGATCCCCGTCCGCAAAATTCCACCTGTCTTGGCCGGTATCCGGGCTAGCAAATCTCAGAATCTGGCCTTCCCATGCATTGACACGCACAGTGGCTCAATCAGACTCCTGACACTTTAAAAAAGTGCATTTACTTACCGTTGCGGGGGCAGCACACGTTTAGTGTTTCCCGTTTAACTTTATTGCATTGCAATAAAGCACCACGACCCCAAGATTCTAGCTTAAATAAGAAAGAATTCCCGCAAGATGGACCTAGAAGTAAAAAAGCGCCCCTCAGAGCGCTTTGATAGGTTGATAACTTAGCGTTTAAATCTCTAAGTTATCAATCAGGCGGGTCTTGCCAAGCTTGGCAGCAGTCAGAATCACCAACGACTCACCTGCTTGCAGGTTGAGGTCGGTGGAAGGTGCCAAATCGCTTTGTTGGCGAATGGCAATATAGTCCGGTTCCCAACCACGAAGCGCTAATTTCTCAACAGCCATTTTTTCGATCATTGCAAGCGCCTCTAAGTTTCTATCCTTCAGATCAAGAACTTGATTACGCACTTCATTGAGTAAGCGCTGTAAGTGAGGGGCTTCAGCACGCTCTTGGACGGTGAGGTAGCTATTGCGGGATGAGAGTGCAAGACCATCCTCGGCGCGAACCGTTTCTCCGGGAATAATTTCGACCGGAAGTGCAAATTGTTTGGCCATCTGACGAATAATCATCAACTGTTGATAATCTTTTTTCCCAAACACGGCTACCTTGGGTTGCACACAAGATAACAACTTCAAAACTACTGTGCAAACACCTTTAAAAAAACCTGGGCGGAACTCGCCCTCCAAAATATCACCCAACTGTTGAGGAGGGTCAACACGATACTCCTGAGGTTGCGGGTAAAGATCGCGTTCAGACGGTGCAAAGAGAATATACACACCCTCTTTTTCAAGTTTTTCAATATCCGCTTGCATGGTCCGAGGGTAGTTTTCGAAATCCTCATTCGGACCGAACTGCAAGCGGTTGACAAAGATGCTGGCCACTACTGGATCACCGTGCTGTCTAGCTAAACGCATAAGAGACAGATGACCTTCGTGCAGGTTACCCATTGTTGGTACAAAAGATGCGCGATTTTGACCGCGCAAGTGATCGCGTAATTCTTGTATATCGCTAATGATTTTCATGCGCTAGGAGTGTATGCAAGACGGACGTAAATTGGCGCGTAGGGCTCTGCTTGTGTAATTTCCACTAAGGCTTCGCGAGAGAGTTCAAGCATCGCAATAAAGTTGACGATGACAACAGGAACACCTTTTCCTGACTTAATGGCATCTTCAAACAATTCGCTAAATTCGACAAAACGCGTGCTTTGTAGGCGACGCAAAATACGCGTCATAAAGTCCCGCACAGAAAGCTCTTCACGAGTAATGGTGTGATGTTGATTGAGTTTGGCGCGGTGAAGGACGTCACGCCAAGCCATTTGCAAATCATCTAAATTGACTTCTGGCCAAGTAACTGCAACCGTTGTATCGACATGGCCATGAGCAATTTGGAAATCACGTCCTTGTTGAGGGATTTGATCGAGCTCTTGGGCTGCCAGCTTCATGCGTTCGTACTCAAGGAGACGGCGAACTAACTCAGCGCGTGGGTCTTCAACCTCTTCATCGCTATCGGCCTTCTTCATTGGCAACAACATGCGGGATTTAATTTCAATCAACATCGCAGCCATCAGCAAATATTCAGCTGCCAACTCAAGGTTGTTATGACGAATTTGGTCAATATAACTGAGGTACTGTAAGGTAACCTGAGCCATTGGAATATCGAGGACATTGAAGTTTTGCTTGCGAATCAAATACAGCAAAAGATCAAGGGGGCCTTCAAATGCTTCTAGAAAAACTTCTAGCGCATCTGGGGGGATGTAAAGATCGGTCGGGAGCTTAAATAAGGGCTCACCGTAAAGCTTCGCAAATGCCGAAGACATCCCATCGGTTACTGATGGGGTGCTATCTAGTAAATCCGATATTGGCTGAGCGCTGGGTTCAGTCATTCGAGTAAACGTAGGCGCGTTGCTTTAACTTAGCTTCTTGTGCGCGACGTTTGTCTTCAGCAGTCAGCGGCTCTTTATCCCAAAGGAGGGCGCGACCGGCCTGCTGACCTGCTTCGATCTCAGGTTTCTCGGATTTAAGTTCGGTTAAGAACTTGGTGAATTCGGATACATATCTTGCCATGGCAATTCCTAAAATACTTATTAAATTCAATAACTTACAAAAGTACCGTACTGACTGCAAACATCATTATTAACGATTTTCTTTATAAATCAGTCGACTTTGGCTGTTATCGACTGAAATATGTAGTTTTTACAGGGTTTTTAGAGATTTGCTGCCAATAAAGTCTCAATTTGAGGTGCTTCGACACGGGTCATGAGATGTTTATAGGCTTTAATCGGGTTTTTGCTCGAAAGTGGGGTGTTGACGTCATCCCAGCTCAAGGCGGGTAGAGATAGGAATTCCTCTACTCCAGCCGCCACTTGCGGAATGACGGGTTTGAGATACAGGCTCAGCATTCTAAAAGCCTCTAAAGTGACGCTACATACTTTTTGGAGGTCGGCTTCACGCTCAGGGGCTTTGGCGATTTCCCAGGGCTTGTTTTCATCAACAAAAGCATTTACCTTGTCTGCAAGTTCCATGATGGATCGAAGGGCTTTAGCGAATTCACGGCCCTCATAAAGCGCCGCAATTTTTTCGCTGGAATGGCGAATTTCTTCGAGTAATGGGTTGCTCATCACCTCATCAGAAACTACCCCACCAAAACGCTTCACCAGAAAGCCTGCGCTACGACTGGCGATATTAATGTACTTACCAACTAAATCACTATTTACTCGTGCAACGAAATCTTGAAGATTTAAATCTAAATCTTCCATGCTGTCATTAAGTTTGGTCGCAAAGTAGTAGCGGAACCATTCTGGATTAAATCCAGATTCAATGACGCTATGAGCAGAGATCAAAGTACCACGTGACTTGCTCATTTTCTCGCCATCTACTGTCAGAAAGCCATGAGCAAAAATATTAGTAGGGGTGCGATAGCCTGCGAACTGTAAGGTGGCCGGCCAGAAGAGGGTATGGAAATAGAGAATATCTTTACCGATGAAATGGTATTGCTCGGTAGTGGTATCTGGCTTAACCCATTCTTCAAAGTTCAGGCCCTTGCTAGTACAGTAATTGAGGAAGCTTGCGTAATAGCCAATAGGCGCATCGAGCCATACGTAGAAGTACTTGCCTGGAGCATCTGGGATTTCAAAGCCAAAGTAAGGGGCATCGCGGGAAATATCCCAATCGCCCAATTTGCTCTCGCCTGGTTCACCCACCCACTCTTTCATTTTGTTGCGAGCTTCAGGTTGAAGCGGTGTTCTGACTTGGGTCCATTCGCGCAAGAAAGTCTCGCAGCGTGGATCGGAAAGTTTGAAGAAGTAGTGGTCAGAAACTTTTTTGATCGGTGTGGCACCACTGACTACGGAGAATGGGTTTTTGAGATCGGTGGGGGAATAAGTTGCGCCGCACTTTTCGCAATTGTCGCCATATTGATCTTTAGCGCCACACTTAGGGCACTCGCCTTTAATAAAGCGATCTGGCAAGAACATTTCTTTGACTGGGTCATAAGCTTGCTCAATTGCGCGCTTTTCAATTAAGCCGGCATCACGTAGCTTGAGATAAATGCTTTGCGCAAGCTTTTCATTTTCAGGGCTATCGGTGGTGTAGTAGTTGTCGAATGAAATTAAGAAGTCATCAAAGTCGCGCTTATGTTCTTTCCAAACATTCGCAATCAGTTCTTTGGGGGTAAGTCCTTCTTTTTCAGCGCGCAACATGATGGGCGTGCCATGAGTATCGTCGGCGCCAACGTAATGCACTTCATGTCCGCGCATTCTTTGGTAGCGAACCCAAATATCCGTTTGTACATATTCCACCAAATGGCCGATATGAATTTGACCGTTAGCGTACGGTAGGGCGGAGGTGACCAGAATGCGACGTGGGGAGCTGCTCATGGAAAGCTGACTTAATCTAAATGGGTGGATAGGGAATTATGGGGCTTAGATATCTATTGAGCAGTAATTTTAGACTGCGGTTAAAGTCAAACTTCAGTAAATTCCGATTTGCACCCCATTTGAGAAAGTGATTTATGGCTGTTCCCCCCAAAATTCAGATGTCGAATGCTTCTGTACCGCTGGTGCATGAGGTGGAGGTTATGGATGAGGCGGGACGTCTTAAAACTACCTATATTCCTGGGGAGCGTCCTCTAACGATTTATTTGGATAAGCGTGAGGTAGTCACCTTGATGACCCTGGGAAGCGCTCCTGAGGCCTTGGTTTTGGGGTATCTGAGAAATCAGCGTCTAGTGGAGTCGGTTGAGGATATTGAGAGTATTCAGGTGGATTGGGAAACCGATTCGGCAGCCGTGACGACTTATCGAAATACCGTAGATATCGATGCGCTGACTAGTAAGCGGGTGGTAACGACTGGATGCGGCCAGGGGACCATGTTTGGCGGCCTTATTGAGGAAATGTCGGGGATTCGATTGCCTGATGGCCCAAGGCTAACCCAAGAGGCAATCGTTGCCCTAGTGGAGGCTATTCGCACGCATGACACTATTTACAAAAAATCCGGATCTGTTCATGCATGCGCTGTTTTTGAGCGAGATGGTGAAAGCGCAGTGCGTTTACTCCACTTTATCGAGGATGTAGGTCGCCATAATGCTGTGGACTCGATATCAGGTCTGATGTGGCTGACAAATAAGCCTGGCAAAGACCTCATATTTTTTACGACTGGCCGGTTAACGTCCGAAATGGTCATCAAAGGAGCGCAAATGGGGATTCCATTTCTTTTAACGCGTTCTGGGGTGACCTTAATGGGCCTGGAGTTAGCTCGTCAAACCCATTTAACTCTGCTTTCTCGGTGTTCTGGCAAGCACTTTGAGATTTACAACGCTCCTGAGCGGGTGATTTTTACCCCGACCCTCTAAATATTACGTTTTGAAGTCCTTGGACTGTAAATTGCCTTTCCATAAATTGGTGGGCTTAGTCCCGTGAAGGTTTTACAATTCGGCCATGACTATTAAATCTGACCACTGGATCCGCCGCATGGGCGAGCAAGGCATGATCAGCCCATTTGAACCTGGGCAGGTCCGCCTTGATGCCGCAGGGCAAAAGATTGTGAGCTATGGCACTTCAAGCTATGGCTACGACATTCGTTGCGCTGACGAATTTAAAATCTTTACCAACATCAACAGCACCATCGTAGATCCGAAAAATTTTGACGAACAGTCTTTCGTGGATTTCAAAGGGCCGGTGTGCATCATTCCACCCAACTCTTTTGCTTTGGCAAGAACTGTTGAGTACTTCAAGATTCCGCGCAGTGTATTAACGGTCTGCGTAGGAAAGAGTACTTATGCGCGTTGCGGCATTATTGTGAATGTGACTCCATTTGAGCCAGAGTGGGAAGGTTATGTCACTCTTGAGTTTTCTAACACCACACCTTTACCAGCGAAGATCTATGCTGGTGAAGGTTGCGCCCAAGTGCTGTTCTTTGAAAGCGATGAAGTGTGCGGTACCTCGTACAAAGATCGTGGCGGAAAATATCAAGGTCAGCAGGGTGTAACTCTGCCTAAGACCTAAATTATCGACAGCAGTGGACGATTTTCGATTAGGTCACCGCCCTGAGCGGATCAATCTTGAAGAATATCGAGCCACTCTCACGCGATCTGCAGTCGCACGTCCTGAAAATAATTTCTACCACTGGTTGTTAGGGACTTCCTGGACGAAGTTTTTGCTGTTGGTCATTACGGTTTATCTAGGCACCAATCTATTATTCGCCTTCGCGTATTTATGGTGTGGTGATGGTGCGATTACCAATGCTCAGCCAGGGTCTCTATTGGATGTATTTTTCTTTAGCGTCCAAACCATGGCAACCATTGGTTATGGCCGCATGACTCCAGTAGGTCATTGGCCTAATGGAATCGTGACTTTTGAAGCCTTCTTTGGAATTGTTTATTCCGCTTTAACAACGGGTTTAGCTTTCGCGCGATTTACTCGGCCTACTGCTGGAGTTCGCTTTTCAAAAGTGGCTATTGTCGGCAATCACGATGGCATTAAAACCCTTAAATTTCGTGTGTTAAATGAACGTAGCTCTCATATTGTTGAAGCGCAGCTGCGGCTTTGGTTGATTGCTGAAAGCATGACAGCAGAGGGCGAACGTTACCGTCGGTCAGTAGAACTTCCTTTGCATCGCGCTGAAAGTCCTGTTTTTTCTTTGACTTGGACGGCAATGCATAGCTTGGATGAAAGTAGCCCTTTGGCTGAATATCTTGCGCAAAGCGGTAATCAGCAGTGGCATTTATTAATCACGTTTACTGGGTACCATGAGAGTCTGGCCAACCAGGTCTATGCTCGTCATGTTTATGTGCCTAAAGATATACAGCAGAATGCGACTTTTATGGATATAGTCACCGTTTTGCCAGATGGTGGCCGGGTTATTGAGCTGGCCAATTTTGAGAAGTGGGTTCCGAATTCTTCGGACAAGTTAGCAGGGGATTATTTATGAAATTTCGTTTCCCAATCATCATTATTGATGAGGACTTTCGCTCTGAAAATATTTCAGGTTCCGGTATTCGTGACTTAGCGGAGGCTATTGAAAACGAAGGTATGGAAGTGATTGGTTTAACCAGCTACGGCGACCTCACTTCTTTTGCTCAACAAGCTTCGCGGGCTTCGAGTTTTATCGTATCGATTGACGATGAAGAGTTTGTTTCCGATTCGGAAGATCATGATCTTCCCGCATTGAATAATTTGCGGGCATTTATTACTGAAGTCCGTAAGCGCAATGAAGATATTCCGATCTTCTTGTATGGCGAGACTCGCACTTCTCGTCATATGCCTAATGATATTTTGCGGGAATTACATGGTTTCATTCATATGAATGAAGATACCCCAGAATTTGTTGCGCGCCACATTATTCGTGAGGCAAAGGTTTATCTTGATTCCTTAGCCCCGCCATTTTTCCGTGCTTTAACCAATTACGCTTCTGAAGGTTCTTACTCATGGCATTGCCCTGGGCACTCAGGTGGTGTCGCATTCTTAAAGAGTCCAGTAGGGCGCATGTTTCATCAGTTTTTTGGCGAGAACATGTTGCGTGCCGACGTGTGTAATGCCGTGGAAGAGCTTGGTCAACTGTTAGATCACACTGGACCTGTATTGCAAAGCGAACGTAATGCCGCTCGAATTTTTAATGCTGATCACCTGTTCTTTGTTACCAATGGCACGTCTACTTCAAACAAAATTGTTTGGCACTCAACCGTCGCTCCGGGTGACGTAGTGTTGGTTGACCGAAATTGCCATAAGTCTGTGATTCATTCAATCACCATGATGGGCGCGATTCCAATTTTCTTGATGCCAACCCGCAATCACCTTGGCATCATTGGCCCCATTCCTAAAGAAGAGTTTGAGTGGAAAAACATCAAGAAGAAAATTGATGCCAACCCATTCATCAAAGATAAAAATGTCGTACCGCGTGTGATGACGCTTACACAAAGCACCTATGACGGTATTGTGTACAACGTAGAAATGATCAAAGAGATGCTCGACGGTAAAGTCGATTCTTTGCATTTCGATGAGGCTTGGTTGCCTCATGCCGCTTTTCATCCATTCTATAAAGATATGCATGCGATTGGTTCGGACCGCAAGCGTACTAAAAAGAGTTTGATGTTCGCTACTCAGTCTACCCACAAGTTATTGGCTGGACTGTCGCAAGCATCACAAGTGTTGGTTCAAGATGCTGAAGAACATAAGCTTGATCGCGACTGCTTTAATGAGGCCTACTTGATGCATACCTCTACAAGCCCTCAGTACGCCATCATTGCATCTTGCGATGTATCGGCAGCCATGATGGAATCCCCTGGTGGCACCACTTTAGTAGAAGAGTCTATTGCTGAAGCAATGGATTTTCGTCGTGCGATGCGTGAGGTGGATGATCAGTTTGGGGCAGATTGGTGGTTCCAGGTTTGGGGTCCAGATCACCTGACTGAAGAAGGCATTGGCGAGCGCTCGGACTGGGTTTTGGAGCCAAATGCTAGTTGGCATGATTTTGGCAATCTTGCTAAAGACTTTAATATGCTCGACCCGATCAAAGCTACGGTTGTTACGCCTGGCTTGGATATCGAGGGTAACTTTGGATCAATGGGTATTCCTGCAAGTATTGTGACTAAGTACTTGGCTGAACATGGCGTGATTGTTGAGAAGTGCGGTCTGTATTCTTTTTTCATCATGTTCACGATCGGCATTACGAAGGGTCGCTGGAATACCTTGGTTACTGAACTGCAGCAATTTAAAGATCACTTTGATAAAAATGCGCCATTATGGAAGGTCTTACCAGAGTTCGTGGCTAAGCACCCACGTTATGAACGTGTAGGCTTAAAGGATATTTGCCAGCAAATTCATGAGTTCTACAAGGGTCGTGATGTAGCGCGTATGACAACGGAAATGTATACCTCCAATATGGTTCCAGCCATGATGCCTTCAGAGGCTTGGGCGAAGATGGCGCATAAAGAGGTCGATCGCGTGCCGCTTGATCAGCTAGATGGACGTGTAACAGCGATGTTGGTCACTCCATATCCACCAGGCATTCCGCTGTTAATTCCAGGTGAGCGTTTCAACAAACGCATTATTGATTACCTCTATTTTGCGCGAGACTTCAATGAGAGGTTCCCTGGGTTTGAAACCGATATTCACGGCTTGGTTAAGGCTGAACTTAATGGGCATACGGAGTACTACGTAGACTGCGTAAGGCAAGAGCGCGACATTACTCTGTAAATCAAAAGAAGTATTTTTCTGCGGGCAGACCTTTTTGCTAAAGGTCTGCTTGATAGATTTTCCCCTCGATACCCGTGGCTGGGTTTTAAGCTTAAGCCACTCCCAGCAAGTCAAAGTGATAAGTCTGTTGCCCGAATTCCTTGGGTGATATGTAGGATTGTTTTCCCAGACTTTTCCACTGCACGGGACTTTTAAAATTCGGTCCGTCATATACAAATGTATGAAATTCACCATTCTCCCCACAGGCATCTACATTGCTGGGCAAGTTTTCAATATAGCGATGATCAAACTCCACGCCAACAAAAGATTCATCTAGAAAACGGCCATCAACACATACCACTCTCGCTTTAAAACCGGCATCTAGAAATTCATGCACCATCGATAGTCGATTTTCATTCCATAGCGGAAGTAACGCAGTAATGCCCGCTTCAGTACAGACCATCTCTTCCCATTCGCGGTGAGCCACAAGATCTATGTCGCCAAAAATAGCTTTTCTCACCCCTTTTGCGTGGAGATGATTTAATTTTTCAATAAAGCGTTTTTCGTAATCCTGCCAAGTGGCGGATATGAATTGATTTGCAATGCCTAGCGAATTACCTTGGGCAAGTATCAATTCTTTTGTGACGCCATGTGAACGGGTTTTTAACCCTGTTTCATCAAGAGCGGTTAACAGGTGGGTGATGTTGACGCCCCCAGAATTTTGCGAGCGCCACAAGGCTAAACAAGAATCTTTCCCGCCACTCCAAGATGCCATCGCTTGGATATCCATAGATTGAATGGCCCCTTCGTTTTTCACAGAGTTTTTCTCAAAACTCTGTGCTACCTATAGTTCTGCGCGGCCCCGCTTGATTGCAGCAAGCACCTGATTGGGGGCGGTACCACCAGCATGCTGGCGGGACTGCACTGATCCATCCACAGTCAGAAGGGCAAACACATCATCGCCCATGAGTTCAGGGCGATTATCTAAGCCACAAGCAAACCGTAATTCGGAAAGGCTTAAGTCGGTTAGCATGCAATTTCTGCCAACACAGGCCTTTACAGCATGCGCAACAGCCTCATGCGCATCACGAAATGCCAAACCTTTTTTAACCAAGTAATCAGCCAAGTCGGTTGCTGTAGCAAAGCCTTCTTCAGCAGCGGCTTTCATCACGTCAGCCTTTACTTCAATATGGGGAACCATATCCGCAAAAATGCGCAAGGTATCTTGCACTGTGTCAACAGCATCAAATAAAGGCTCTTTGTCCTCCTGATTGTCCTTGTTATAGGCAAGAGGTTGACTCTTCATGAGTGTCAATAAAGAAATCAAATCACCATAGACGCGACCCGTTTTGCCACGTGCTAATTCTGGGACGTCGGGGTTCTTTTTCTGCGGCATGATCGAGCTACCCGTGCAGAAGCGGTCCGGCAAATCAATAAAGCCAAAGCGAGGACTTAACCAGAGAACAAGCTCTTCTGACAGGCGAGAGATATGCATCATCAAGATGGAGGCAAAAGCACAAAACTCGATAGCAAAGTCACGATCAGAAACAGCATCTAATGAGTTAGTACAGATGCCATCAAAGCCCAGTGCGCGAGCAACTTGTTCGCGATCAATTGGGTAGGTTGTTCCAGCTAAAGCTGCGGCACCTAGTGGCAGGCGGTTAAAGCGTGCGCGTAAATCTTTGAGACGACTGGCGTCACGGCTAAACATTTCAAAATAGGCCATCAAGTGATGCCCAAAGGTAATTGGCTGAGCAACTTGCAAGTGAGTGTGCCCCGGCATGATGGTTGCCGCATGTTTTTCAGCGAGCCCTAGCAGTGCGACACGCAATGTTTTTAGGGTGGCGGCGATTTCATCAACACTATCTCTTAACCAGAGGCGCAAATCGGTTGCGACTTGATCGTTTCGCGAGCGACCGGTATGTAAGCGTTTTCCAGCATCTCCGACTAATTCGGTAAGGCGGGCTTCAATATTGAGGTGGACATCTTCGAGGGCTAATTGCCAGTTAAATTCACCAGCCTCGATTTCACTCTTTATCAGGGCCATTCCCTTTTGAATATCAGCAAAATCTTGAGCGCTAATAATCTTTTGGGTAGCCAGCATTTCAGCATGGGCTAAGGAGCCCGCTATATCAACTAAGGCAAATCGTTGATCAAAGCCGATAGAGGCGGTATAACGCTGTACTAGTTCGTCGACAGGTTCGGCAAAACGGGCCGACCACGCTTGGGCTTTATTGGATAAGGAATTTTTTGATGAGCTCATAAACACAGTATATTGGTGTAGGTCTTTGATTATTTTAAATGTTATGTCCCAAACCCCTATTTCTACTTCTATTTCAGTTATCCCTACCCGCCTAGTCATCGCCTCGCGAGAGAGTCGTCTTGCTATGTGGCAGGCTGAGCACGTCCGAGATTGCCTTAAAAAGCTCTACCCTGCCTGCGATGTCCAAATTCTGGGTATGACTACCCAGGGCGATCAAATACTGGATAGGGCCCTGTCTAAGGTCGGCGGAAAGGGCTTATTTGTCAAAGAGCTCGAAGCGGCTCTTGAGGATGGTCGGGCTGATTTGGCGGTGCACTCCCTTAAAGATGTCCCTATGGTCATGCCAGAAGGATTTGATTTGGCCTGTGTAATGGCTCGAGAGGATGCGCGCGATGCTTTTGTATCCAATGACTATGCCTCTTTAGGTGAGTTGCCAGAAGGTGCTGTAGTTGGAACTTCAAGCTTACGCCGCGAAGCGGTTATACGGTCTCGCTACCCCCATTTGGAAATTCAACCCCTGCGAGGCAATCTGGATACCCGCATGGGCAAGCTTGATCGCGGGGAATATCAGGCTATTATTTTGGCTGCCGCTGGTCTGAAGCGTTTGGGTTTAGAGGGCCGTATTAAAGCTTATCTTCCATTTGATCCCTATACCCCTGCGGCTGGACAAGGTGCTTTGGGGATTGAGACGCTAAGCAAGCACCCCAATATCAAGGAATGGCTCAGTCCATTAAATGATTTGCCCACACTTTTAGCGGTTTCAGCAGAGCGCATGGTCTCTCGGCAACTGGGCGGCTCATGTCAGGTGCCCTTGGCTGCACACGCTGTTTGGAATAACCATCATATGCAGATTCGTTCTTTTGTCGCTAGCGTTGACGGGAAGTCGATTTGCTTGGCGCAAGGTGAGGCACCTGTCGTCACGGTGGCTGATGCGGAAGCATTAGGTTTAGCAGTATCGAAAGACCTCATCGAACAGGGTGCTGCTGACCTATTACCTGATGGACTTCCGCAGTAAGTCCAAAACCTGACGCGCAATGAGTAAAAAAACCATCGTTGTTACTCGCCCTAGTGGGCAAGCGCATTCATTAATTGAACGACTCAGTGCCAGCTTTCTCTCAGAAGGTTATTTGGAGCAAGATTTGCCGCAAATATTGGCATTGCCATTACTGACGATTGTCCCAAAAACTGAAAATGGAATAGCGGGACAGGTGGCTAATGCCTTGCGGGATGCAGACTTGGCAATTTTTGTTAGCCCCAATGCTATTGAATGCACGATGCGTTTGCTATCTCAAGATTGGCAAGCATGTTCAGCCCATCCAATTCCCATTGGAGTGATGGGGGGTAGCAGTCGAGTAGCTTTACAGAGCCTTGGTATTGGAACTGAACAAGCCCCCACGCCGATATACCTCCCTCTTGAAAATCACCACTGGGACTCTGAAGGTCTCTGGGAGGTATTAAATTCCCTTGGCTGGGATTGGCCTCAGAAAAAAGTCGTGATCTTTAAAGGCGAGGGTGGCCGTGATTGGCTGGCCCAGACTTTAAAAGATGTGGGCGCTAGTGTGGAGTTAATCTCGGTATATGCCAGAATTCCTCTGGATGGAAATAGCCCTGAATGGGAATCCATTTTCCAAAAGGATTTTTCACAATCCCTCTGGTTACTGACTTCTTCAGAGGCTGTTCGCTATTTGGGTAAGGTGATTCAAGGCCCGCTTAATCAGACTAAGAAAACTTTGCTCTATGCGAGCGCGATTTGCCCACACCAAAATATTGGTGAAGCGGCTAAAGCTATTGGATTTGGAAAAGTCTTTATTTGCGAGCCAGGAGACGAGGCTCTTGTAAAGGCTAGCCAAGTTTGGCTAAGCCTATCTTCCTCTTAAAGTTTTAAGACTTATTGAGGCGCTTTAGTAGCTCAGGCAAGAAGATTTCATTTACCAATAAAGGATGTCCTTTAAGTCGATATAGGGTTCTTCTGGCCCATACCGGGGAAGGTAAAGGTGGGTACTTTTTAAAACATCTTTTCCAGAGCTCATCGCCCTTATCTAATTGGGCAATTTCACGATGATATTTTCGTTTGCTATGTTGGTGGGTTTTTGCAAACAGCACAGCCCCTAAGGGTTTTTTGCCTAAACGAAGGATGGCGTGATTGCTACCACTTGAGCTTGTTGTTGGGATGATGCTGTGGGCCATAACAAGGGGCACTTTATCTGCGCAAAGTAAGACTTCACGAATACGGCAGCGACCAATCTTGAAATGAAAATAGCGACTTTCGTCGCTATTTAAGTTTTGGCGGGTATCACTCAGAACTAGAACTTCTAGTTTTTGACCAATAAGCCGCTCAATTTTTTGAGTTAATGAGCCGGTGTCACTAAGCCAAGACTGCCACTCGCGTGGCGCTTGATGAACTTCACCGGAATCGACTCGATTCCATACAGAACGGAGACGACGACGGTGAGTCATTTTTAGTTACCGCTAAAGCTTCTGCGTTGACCACCAGTTTTTGGTTTTGCAAAACGTGGACCAGCTGATGGACGTGAATCTCCAGAGCGTGGTGCTGGACGTGAGTCCGCAGAACGCGCAGGACGTGAGTCCGCAAAACGGTTGCCACTTGGGCGTGAATCGCCTGTTGGACGTGAATCGCTAGAGCGTGGCTCACTTGAGCGGGCCTCGAAATGATTGCCTGAACGGTTTCCACCGCCACCACCACCAGAACGAGACTCAGAACGTGCACCTGAACCATAACGACCACCGCCACCACCACCAGAACGGTTACCACCACCTGAACGACCGCCGCCTGGGCGACCACCGCCACCACCAAAGCTTGGCTTAGCTTGTGGCTCAAGACCAGCAATGACTGAAGCAGCGATATCTTGCTGTGTGAAACGCTCGATATTGCGAATCTTAGCGCGATCACGATGTTCAACCAAAGTAATGGCTACGCCATTACGACCAGCACGTCCAGTTCTACCGATGCGATGCGTATAGTCTTCTGGTTTCATTGGCAAGCCAAAGTTAATCACGTGACTAATACGTGGTACATCGATGCCGCGAGCGGCCACATCAGTCGCGACCAAAATCTTGGTGTGACCTTTGCGAAGAGATTCAAGACGACGCATACGAACGGCTTGAGGCATTGCACCATGAAGGGCGGTAGCTTCGTAACCATTTGCACGCAATGTGTCAGCAATTTTTTCGCTTTCAACTTGGGTGCTTGCAAATACAACCGCTTGATCCAAAGAGGCATCAGCCAAAATGTGCTCAAGCAATTTATGTTTGTGTGACAAGCTATCAGCCCAATGCAATTTCTGTTCGATGTTGGCGTGCTTTTCACCTGCATGAGCAAGTTCAATACGCTTTGCATTTGTTGTCAACTCGTTTGCCAAAGCCATAATTTTTGGCGCAAAAGTTGCAGAGAACATCAAAGTTTGGTTACGACCAGAACAGCGCTTGTCGATTGCTTCAAGATCATCGGCAAATCCCATGTCGAGCATGCGATCGGCTTCATCGATAACGAGTTGCTTTACATCACCAAGGTGAATGGCCTTGCTATCGCATAAGTCGAGCAAACGACCTGGAGTTGCAACAACCAAGGATGCGCCTTTAATAGCTTGGATCTGCTTGCCGTAAGGCATGCCACCCATAACGGTTGCAATCCGAATACCTTTGAGGCCGCGAACTAAGTTCACTGCATCTGCGGTAACTTGTTGAGCTAATTCACGAGTAGGGCAAAGAACTAATACCTTAGGCTGGGCGCGACCTGGTGTAGGTGCTGTGCCGTTTGGGTTCTCTTCAATCAACTGATGAATTAACGGTAATAAAAAGGCTGCGGTTTTGCCGCTACCAGTTTGGCTGCTGACCAATAAATCGCCACCAGCCAATGCAGCAGGAACAACCTGAGCTTGAACTTCAGTAGCTTGGGTATAACCCAATTCAGCAACGTTTTTAAGAAGTGAGGCAGCTAAGCCAAAAGACTGAAATGTATTTCCAGTCTGCTTTGAGTCCTGAGACTCGTGATTAGTTTCTTTAGAAAAAGTCATGCTATTACTCGTCCCTGTTGAGGGACGTCTCCGTATGTTGCACCCTGAGTTTTTTATAGGATGCGATGGTCAAAGGCATCGACCATCAGACAAGCGGCAGCGTTGTTGTGTTTATGACTTCTAAACTAATCGCTGAAATATAGCTGGGGGGCGATGAATCAAATTGCTTAAAAAAGCCTCCTATTATGGCATTTTGAGATCTGGATTACAAGGGTTTCCCCGAATTAATTTATTTAACTATGATTGGTAGGTGCTATCGCCTAATTTAATCCTTCTCTCCCCATCTCATGCGGGCATTTTTGATTTTCCTACTTATCTCTTGGGGGTGATTTTTACCATTGTCTTTCCAGGCCCAAACTCCCTGTATGTTTTAACAATTACTTCACGTAAAGGCTGGCGTGCGGGGACGTGGGCTGCATTGGGGATATTCGTGGGAGATGGCGTTTTGATGATGGCCGTTGCACTAGGAGCTGCCTCGCTATTAAATTCTTCGCCTATGCTTTTCAATATGGTGCGCACTCTCGGTGCCTTGTATTTAGCATGGATGGGCTTGGGCCTCATGCGCTCTGGTGTTCATCGTTGGAAAAATCTGCAGGATCTTACCGGGGTAAAAGAGATTCGCAGTTATTTGGATTCCGTACACCCCAGCTTGGCTGCATTGAGTTTGTCTTTAACAAACCCAAAGGCTATTTTTTTCTTTGTTTCTTTTTTTGCGCAATTCATTCAACCTGGATTTGCGCATCCCGCCTATACATTTTTATATTTAGCCCTAGTGCTGCAGATCGTCAGCATGAGTTATTTAGCCGGCTTAATTCTTGCTGGGCAATTTTTTCTGCGCTACTTTCATCGGCACCCACACTGTGCTGCCTTCCTTTGGCTATTGGTGGGCGCGCTCCTGATTGCCTTTGCAGGCAATCTGCTGCTCTAGTTTCTCCTTAGAGCTAGCTTTAGGGCTACCTTAGCCAGCGCAACAGACGATCCACTTTTTTCCCGTAAGGTGGACGCGCAAGCTTGGTACCCCGCAAGAAACCCAGGCCCAAATAGCTTCGCACTTCCAAGATGGACTTGCTATGGCTGAAGGCCTCAAACCCAGCTTTGCCGTGATATGAGCCCATACCACTAGCTCCAATACCGCCAAATGGTAGATCTTCAACTGCCACATGCAATAAGGTGTCGTTAATTGTGACGCCTCCTGAGCGTGTGTCCCTTAAAACTTGCTGTAGATTCTGCTTGTCTTTGCCAAACCAATACAACGCCAGAGGTTTGGGGCGTTGGTTGATATAGGTGATTGCGGCACTTGTGGTGTTAACTGTCACGATGGGAAGAATAGGGCCAAAGATTTCTTCTTGGAGGGCTAGTGCATCTTCAGGAACGTCAATCAAAATGACGGGCTCAAAATTTCTGATTTGAGTTGTCGGCTTGAGAAGTGGAATGATTTTGGCGCCGCGACTTTGTGCATCGCTTACTAGGTGATGCCAGCGAGATAGTTGCATTTGATCAATAGGTCCCGTTAATTCTTCGGGATTTGAAAATTGACTCTGAGCCGCTGTTTGTAGTTCTTTAATCAAGGGGTCGCGCTGATCTGAGTTAATCAGAATGTAGTCGGGCGCAATACAAGTCTGACCACTATTTAATAATTTACCGTAGATGATGCTAGCAGCGGCATCTTTGAGCTTGGCTGAGCCATCTACGATCGCTGGAGATTTTCCACCTAACTCCAAGGTAACTGGGGTGAGGTTGTCTGCTGCGGCCCGCATGACTTTTTGTCCTGTGCCAGCTGAGCCAGTGAAAAAGAGGTGATCAAAAGGCAGTGCTGCAAATTGCTCGGCAACATCAACACCACCAGTGCTTACACAAAATTCAGTGTGATGAAAGTACTCTTGAATCAATCCCGCTAAAAAGCCTGAAGTTCGAGAGCTACGTTCGGAAACTTTGAGCCACACTCGGTTGCCTGCTGCTAAGGCAGATATGGCCGGAATTAATGCTAGTTGAATCGGGTAATTCCAGGGGCTTATTACCCCTATAACCCCCATCGATTGATTTTCTATCCAAGCTTGTGATGAACCCATGGATGAAGGCGTCGGCCTTAATTCGGGTTTCATCCACTCTTTAAGATGCTTGCGGGTGTGCTTGCAAGCCTGATAAATCATTTGAAACTCAGCAAGACGGGTTTCTATCGAGTGGCGAACCCCAAAATCCGCAGTCAAGGCTTTGCAGAGCTTTTCTTCATTGGCTGAAATCATTTGCTCAATACGGCCAATTCGCTCTAATCTGACCTCCAGGCTGGGATTGGGTTCTGCGGCATAGGCTGCCCTGATTTCGTCAAGCTGGATAGTAAAGCGATTCATGATGTATTGGCGGTTGGCAAACAATTTAATAAGGCATTAGGATAAAGCCATGAACGAAAATCGCACCCAAAATGATGTCCCTCTAGAGCGCGCCACCCTTGGAGGTGGATGTTTTTGGTGTTTGGAGGCGGTCTATCAGCAAATTCTCGGTGTAAAAGCGGTAATTTCTGGTTACGCTGGCGGAGCTCAGGCCAACCCCTCTTATGAGGCTGTCTGTACTGGAATGACAGGACATGCTGAGATTGTGGATGTGTATTTTGATCCAGCCCTTGTTTCTTACCGGGATTTACTAGAAATCTTCTTTGTAATTCATGATCCCACCACGTTGAATTACCAAGGCAATGACCATGGCACTCAATATCGATCAGTGATCTTTACGCATAGTGCGGAGCAAGGGCAAATTGCCAATGAGGTGGTTAAGGAGCTGCAAATATCCCATATTTACTCAAATCCAATTGTGACGCAAATTGAGCAGTCCCCAACTATCTATCCAGCTGAGGACTATCACCAGGATTATTTCCGCCAACACCCAGGACAGGGCTATTGCATGGCGGTAGTGGCCCCGAAGTTGGCAAAATTTAGAGCGAAATTTAAAGCACTGCTCGCGCCAGAATTTGCTTAAGGCGCAAGACGGGTAATTGTCCAGACGCCATTTACTAGCTGATAGTGAATACGATCATGGAGTCTTGAAGGACGACCCTGCCAAAATTCAATCTCAGTAGGGTGCAGGCGATAGCCACCCCAATGCTCAGGGCGTGGCGGTTCATCACCAAACTCAGCCTTGAGGCGACTTTCAGCCTCTTCTAGAAATTCTCGATTGGGAATCACTGCGCTTTGTGGAGATGCCCAGGCGCCAATCCTAGATTCTGGTGGACGTGAGTGGTAATAAATATCGCTTTGTGCGGCTTCTACGCGTTCAACATCGCCTTTAACACGCACTTGGCGTTCTAACTCATGCCAGTGAAACAAAAGAGCGGCTTGAGGTCTTACGGCTAAATCTTTACCTTTTTGGCTTTCATAATTAGTGAAAAAAGTGAAGCCATTCTGATCTGCGCCTTTTAGTAAGACAATACGAGCTGAGGGATTTCCTGCTTTATCGGCGGTAGCCAAGGTCATGGAGTTAGGTTCGGGACATTCAGCCTTAACGGCTTGATCAAACCACAGCTGAAACAAGGGGAGTGGATTTTCAGGAACATCAGTTTCTGAAAGCTGTCCAAAAGTATAGTTTTTGCGAAGTTGAGCGATGGAGTCCATTTTTTCAGTATAAAGAGAAGCTATGGTAGAAGACAAGGTAGAGGGTAACTTAGAAGATCGTCGTTTTGGAGGGGTTGCTCGACTCTACGGGGAAGAACTGCGTGAGCGCTTTCGTAATGCAACAGTAGTTGTCGCTGGCTTGGGCGGTGTCGGTTCTTGGGCTGCTGAAGCTTTGGCACGTACTGGCATAGGGCATTTGGTCGTAATCGATTTTGACCATATCGCTGAGAGCAATACCAACCGCCAATTACACGCCCTAGAGGGTGAGTATGGAAAGGCGAAAGTGGCGGCGATGTCTGAACGCATTCTTAAAATTAATCCTGATATCTTGCTAACTTCTTGTGATGAATTTCTTGAGCCTGAAAACCTAGATCAATTAATTCCTGTAGATGCTTTGGTTTTGGATGCCACAGATTCTGTACAGACCAAAATTGCTCTTGCTGCATGGGCTGTTAAAAATCAACGTGCATTAGTGATGTGCGGTGCTGCGGGCGGTAAGTCTGATCCGACTTCAGTACGTTGCGCTGATCTTTCTCGAACAGAGCAGGATGCTTTGCTTGCAAAGGTACGGGTCGGGCTTCGAACGGATCATGGTTTTTCAAGGGATCTTAAAAAGAAAATGGGAGTCAGAGCCATCTACTCTCATGAACCTCGTTCTGGTAGCGCTAATGGCGGCCTTGCTTGCTCAGGGTATGGCTCTACCATCATGGTGACCGCCGCTTGCGGATTAGCAGCAGCTGCAGAAATATTAAATTTACTTGCAGCGCAATAACAATCATCTTTATTACCCATCGAAATTCTTAGGGGATTTCCCTGTAGGAAATTACTGATTCTGTTGTCATCCGCAATTTATTTTTTTATCACATAAGCCCTATTGATTAGGGTTCACTCTTAATCATCGCTTCACTTTTGTTTGTTTTGTTACTTTAGGCACTTTCATCCTCTAGTACTTAGACAAACTCCTCCCTAGACTTTGCTCGGTTGGTAAATTTCCAACGACAAATCGAAAGGAGGTCTCTTTTGCAGACTGAACAAAATGGCTTGAAGCGCCACCTCAAAGTACGACATATTCGTTTGATGGCATTAGGGTCAACGATTGGAGTCGGATTATTTCTTGGTTCAGCAACAGCAATTCAAATTGCAGGACCCTCTATTCTTTTGGGGTATTTACTTGCGGGAATAGTGGCTTTTATTGTTCTGCGCACTTTAGGTGAAATGGCTGTCCACGAGCCGGTTGCGGGATCTTTCGCTGCTTATGCAAATACCTATGTTGGACCACTTGCTGGCTATATGGTCGGGTGGGGCTATTGGACCTATTGGATTGTGGTGGGTATAGCCGAGGTCACTGCCGTTGGAATTTACATGGGAATTTGGTTCCCCGAAACCCCTCAATGGATTTGGGCGCTTTCCTCAATCTTGATGATGGGTTTAGTCAATTTAATTGCTGTTAAGGTTTTTGGTGAATTTGAATTTTGGTTTGCTCTTATCAAAGTAGTGGCGATAGTGGCCATGATTGCCTTGGGTTGCTCTGTCATTTTCTTTGGGTTTACAAATGACTGGACGCCTCTTGGATTAAATAATTTATGGCAACACGGCGGCTTTTTTCCAAATGGCATTAGCGGTATGTTGCTGTCATTGCAAATGGTCTTATTCGCTTACGTAGGGATAGAGATGATTGGCCTTTCAGCAGGTGAAGCTGAAAATCCACAAAAGACCATTCCCATGGCGATTGATTCATTAGCTTGGCGGATTTTGATTTTTTACATGGGTGCCATTCTCGTAATCTTGGCCTTATTCCCATGGAATGAGGTGGGGCAACAAGGTAGTCCTTTCGTCGTCATGTTTGAGCGTATTGGTTTACGTGAAGCAGCGGGACTCATTAACTTTGTGGTTATTACAGCCGCCCTTTCTTCTTGTAACGCGGGAATCTTTAGTGGTGGACGTTTGCTCTATGCCTTATCCGTTAATGGATACGCTCCTTCACCCTTTGCAAGACTCTCTAAATATGGCGTACCGCATCGTGCTGTGATGGCTACAGTGGTCGTATGTATGGCAGGGGTAGTGTTGAACTATTTTGTTCCTGATAAAGCTTTCCAATACATCATGGCTGCAGTGACGTTTGTTGGCTTGATGGTGTGGATCGCCATTTTATTTACGCAAATGAAATTCCGTCGCTCTTTGAGTAAAGAGCAAGTTTCCGAGCTTGCCTACAAAGCTCCTTGGTGGCCTTATTCCTCATGGTTTGCATTGGCATTTATCTTTTTAGTCGTGGTGCTAATGGGCTTCCATGAGGATGCGCGGATTGCCTTGGTATTGGGTCCGTGTTTATTAGGGGTGTATCTGGCGATGTTTTATGCCGTTGGTTTACATCACAAAACCAAGTTGAATCGTAAATTCAAATAACAGGAGAAATCGATGATTATTGGCGTACCTCAAGAAGTAAAAAATTATGAATTTCGTGTTGGATTAACCCCAGGTAATGTCAGTGGGCTATGTAAGCAGGGACATTCCGTCTTGGTGCAACGTGGAGCAGGTGAACAAATTGGTTTAAGTGATGAGTCCTATAGGCTGGCTGGGGCTACTTTAATTGATAGTGCAGCTGAGGTTTTTCAAAAGGCAGAGATGATCGTCAAAGTAAAGGAGCCTCAGCCCCAAGAATGTGCGATGTTGCGCGAAGATCAAATCTTGTTTACTTATTTGCATCTCGCTCCAGACCCTATACAAACCAAAGCTTTAATGGACTCAGGCGCTACCTGTATTGCTTATGAAACAGTGACATCTTTCAATGGGGCCTTACCTTTATTGGCGCCAATGAGTGAAGTGGCGGGCAGAATGTCCATTCAAGCTGCTGCTTGTCACTTAGAAAAAACACATGGAGGATTGGGCATTCTCATGGCTGGAGTGCCTGGTGTAGCACCTGCCAAAGTCGTTATCTTAGGCGGGGGAGTAGTGGGTCGCAATGCTTTGCAAATGGCCGTTGGTCTGGGCGCCGATGTTTGTATTTTTGATCGTGATATTGAGCGATTGAGACAAATAGACGCTTTTTATGGAAATCGTGTGAGAACTTACTACTCTGATTCTTTACTAATTGAGCAGCAGGTCTGTGAGGCGGATGTGGTGATTGGTGCCGTTTTGTTGCCTGGGGCGGCCGCACCCAAGTTGGTGACGCAAGAGATGATTCGAAAAATGCAGGCCGGTGCGGTGGTGGTTGATGTGGCAATTGATCAGGGTGGGTGTTTTGAAACATCGAAACCTACGACCCATGCAGCTCCAACCTATTTAGTGGATGGGGTTTTACATTACTGCGTCGCCAACATGCCAGGTGCGGTTGCTCGGACGTCCACCTTTGCACTTACAAATGCTACCTATCCCTTTGTAGAAGTTTTGGCAAATCGAGGGGTTATCGAAGCACTTTCAATCGACCACCACTTGCGCAATGGTTTAAGTGTTCATCGTGGCAACCTCACTTCAAAGCCCGTTGCTCAAGCGCAAGGTTTAGATTTTGTGATGGCGGAAGAGTTGCTGGTAGCTTAGAGGTAGTGCTTAAAGGAAGTGCTTAAAGGTAGCTCTTAGTAAAAAACCAAGGGGGCTGGTGTCTTAGGTGAAATAGTTGAGTAATGGATGGGGTAATCATCCTGTTTTCAAGCCGATTCCATTTACGATGCCAGCCTTTAAGGTTTTTGTAGTTCAGATCTTATCTATCCGCCCGCAATTTTTTGGGTAAGATGCAGGGTCAGCATTTTTGCTGCAAGGTAGCTAACTTACTGAACTTATTGAATTTATGGATTATTCCGTTGCAACACTCTCGGCTGGCGTTGTCGCTTTGGCTGAAATGGGTGATAAAACCCAATTACTCTCTTTGATGTTGGCTGCCCGCTATCCAAAGCACTCTTTGGCGATTATTGCTGGCATCTTCGTTTCCACTATCGCCAATCATGCTTGTGCCGCTTTTTTAGGTCACTGGTTAACCACTTTATTAAGTCCAGATGTCATGCGCTGGGTTTTGGGCTTTAGCTTTATTGGTATTGGTCTATGGCTTCTGGTACCTGACAAAATTGATGATGCCGCAGGCTCTAAAGTTGCTAATAAGCCGTTACAAATTTTTCTGTTGACGGTTGGTCTGTTCTTTTTGGCTGAAATGGGTGATAAAACACAAATAGCTACCATTGCCCTGGGCGCTCGTTATAACGATGTTTTCTCTGTCACGGTAGGCACCACTTTGGGGATGATGTTGGCTAATGCTCCAGCGGTCTGGATTGGTCAAAAATTTACCAAACGTATGCCCATTAAATGGGTTCATGCGGTTGCTGCCGTCACCTTTATTACTATTGGGGTGGTTTCGCTCATTTGGAGTTAAGACCTTAATCCCTTTAAATGGGTAAAAGGCTGTGAAGGAACTTCATAGGGCGTCTAAAATTGCTCTATGAATACTGAACTCCCACAGAGCTTTCGTCGGCTCGATTATCTTCCCCCTCACTACACCTTTGGGCAAGTCGAATTAGATTTCGCCTTAGATCCTGCAAGAACGATCGTCAAGAGTCGGATTGAGGTCATTCCGGGCGCAAGCTTTAAGGCTGGTAGCCCTCTAGTGCTTCATGGCCAGGAATTGGAGTTTGTCAGTTTGCGCATCAATGGAGAAGCGCATCGCCATTTTGAGCTGACACCAGAATCGCTATCAATTCATTCTCTACCCAACGAAGGTAAAGACCCTTTTATTGTGGAGATTATTTGTATCTGCGCTCCAGAGAAAAATACCACTCTGATGGGTCTGTATGTTTCGAATGGAAACTTCTTTACTCAGTGCGAGGCTGAGGGCTTTAGGAAGATCACTTACTTCTTAGATAGGCCTGATGTCATGGCACGCTATCGCGTCACTTTGACGGCGCGTGAGGCTGAGTGTCCTGTGCTCTTGTCTAACGGCAATTTACTTGCCACGGAAAAACTCCCGAATGGTTGGCATAGTGCAACTTGGGAAGATCCATTTCCTAAGCCCTCTTACCTATTCGCCTTAGTGGCCGGTAAGCTGGAGTGTATTGAAGAAACTATCACCTCAGGTAGCGGTGCTAAAAAGCTATTGCAAATTTGGGTTGAGCCGCATGATCTGAAGAAGACTCGTCATGCCATGGATTCATTAATTGCCTCGATTCATTGGGATGAAAAACGCTTTGGATTGGAGTTGGATTTAGAACGCTTCATGATTGTTGCGGTTGGTGATTTCAATATGGGGGCGATGGAAAATAAAGGCCTCAATATTTTCAATACAAAGTTTGTATTAGCTCAGCCAGAAACCGCTACCGATGCTGACTTTGCCAATATTGAAAGCGTGGTTGCACATGAATATTTTCATAACTGGACTGGCAACCGTGTTACCTGTCAGGATTGGTTCCAGCTTTCCTTAAAAGAAGGTTTGACAGTATTTAGGGATCAAGAATTTTCCGCCGATCAAATGGGCAGCGAATCTGGAAGAGCGGTAAAGCGTATCGAGGATGTTCGCTTATTACGCCAACTGCAATTTCCAGAAGATGCGGGTCCCATGGCTCATCCCATCCGTCCTGACGAGTATCAAGAGATCAACAATTTTTATACGGTGACGGTTTATGAAAAGGGCTCCGAAGTGGTTCGGATGTATCAAACCCTACTAGGTAAAGAGGGTTTCCGCAAAGGGATGGATCTTTACTTTAAGCGCCATGATGGGCAGGCTGTAACTTGCGATGATTTTTTAATGGCTATGGCAGACGCCAATGCTTGTGACTTAACGCAATTTAAGAATTGGTATAGCCAGGCAGGTACGCCTAGAGTGAAGGTTGAGGAGCGCTATGATGCGGCTGCCAAACAATATCACCTTACGTTGACCCAAAGTTGCATGCCTAGTTCAGGCCAAGCAATCAAAAAGCCATTTCATATTCCTTTGAAAATGCGCCTGTTGACTACTGCAAATGATCAGCCTGAGAAATTGCTAGAACTAGTCGAGGAAAAGCAGTCATGGACTTTTGAAAATATTTCAGAGCATCCAGTTTTATCGATCAATCGTGATTTTTCTGCCCCAATCAATCTCGACTTTAAACAGAGTGAGATCGATTTGTTGACCCAATTTTCTAGCGATGATGACGCTTTTAATCGCTGGGAAGCCGGTCAAAAATTGGCTATGCAAATGATTTTAGAAAATCGTTTGCCTGATGCTCAATTTATTGAGGCATATCGCAATCTTTTACAGGACCAAAAATTGGATCCTGCGTTTAAGGATCTGGCATTAACGCTTCCAGCGGAAACGTATCTTTATGAGCAATGCGAAAGCGTGGATCCTCAGCAGATTTACAGTTCACGCCGCGCATTTCGTCATGCCATTGCGACCGAGTTAAGTCCTGAATGGATGCAGCTTTACCAGCAAATGCAAACGCCTGGCGCATTTAGCCCTGATGCGATTAGTGCGGGTAAACGCGCGCTGAAGAATTTGGCCTTAAGCATGCTACTTGAAGCGGATGTTCCTGAAGCGACTTTTATGGCGCAAGGTCAGTATCAAACTGCAAACAATATGACGGATCGTTATGCCGCCTTAGGCGCTCTTGTAGTTCATGGTGCGCCTCAGGCTCAAGCATCTCTAGCTGACTTCTATGAACGCTTTTCTGATGAGGCGTTGGTCATTGATAAGTGGTTTGCTTTACAGTCCACCCGTCCTCCAATAGCCAATGTCGAGGCGACCCTGGCTACCGTTCAGCGTTTGCGTGAGCATGAAGCCTTCAAAATGAACAACCCTAATCGTGTACGTAGCGTTATTCATGCATTTTGTATGAATAACCCTTCTGGATTCCACCAAAAAGATGGCAGTGGATACGCGTTTTGGGCTGATTCTGTGTTGGCTTTAGATCCCATTAATCCCCAGGTAGCCGCTCGTTTGGCTAGAGCCTTGGATCGCTGGAGGGTCTTTGCGCAGCCCTATCAAGATCAGATGAGAGCTGCTTTGGAGCGGGTTGCAGCCAGCCCCAGCCTTTCTGCTGACGTTAGGGAAGTCATTTCCAAGGCATTAGGAAGCTAGCTTTTTGAAGAACAAGGCAAAATAGAGCCTAATGAATGATTGATACGCATATTGATGCTAGACCTACGGAGAATGTCCTTTTGAACGCCCCAAGTAACTTTAATACCAATCTCAAGCAGTATTTACAGACCACACAGGTTGGAGGTTCTGCAGTTCCTGCGGGTTTGCAGGAGCTACTTTTAGCGGTAGCTGATACTTGCTCAACGCTCAGTCATGAAGTTGCACAAGGTGCTTTGATTGGTTTATTGGGTTCGGCTGGCACTGGAAATGTTCAGGGTGAAGTACAGCAAAAGCTGGACATTATTGCCAATGATTTATTAATTGAGGGTGTTCAGCATTGCAAGTCCTTGGCAGGATTGGCTTCTGAAGAGGTGGAATTGCCAATGGTGGTTCATGGCACAGGCGATTATTTATTGTTATTTGATCCACTGGATGGCTCTTCTAATATCGACGTGAACGTTTCTATTGGAACCATTTTTTCTATTCTGAAAAAACAAGATCCCAACGCTCCAATGCAAACATCGGATTTTTTATTATCGGGACGCCATCAAGTTGCTGCTGGCTATGTTGTTTATGGCCCTCAAACTACTTTAGCCTTAACCTTAGGTGAGGGCGTAGTGATGTTCACTTTGAATAAGACTACAGGTGAGTTTTTACTAATCAAGCATGCCGTTGAAATTGCCCACTCCACGAAAGAGTTTGCAATCAATATGTCCAATATGCGCCACTGGGCTGAGCCTGTGCGCCGTTATGTAGATGAGTGCTTGGCTGGTGTAAGTGGTGAGCGTGATAAAGATTTCAATATGCGCTGGATTGCTTCTATGGTTGCAGATGTCCATCGCGTGCTTTCTCGTGGTGGTGTCTTTATGTATCCATGGGATCAACGTGAACCTCATAAACCTGGCAAGTTGCGATTAATGTATGAAGCGAACCCAATGAGCTTTTTAGTAGAGCAGGCTGGTGGCGCCTCTACCAATGGCGATCAACTCATTATGGATTTAGTACCAACAGATTTGCATGAGCGGGTTTCTGTCATGCTGGGCTCTAAAGAAGAAATTGAGCGCTTACAACGGTATCACGCTAAAGCGTAAATACATTAAAGCAATCAGTTTCAAGAAAAAAGCCCAATCAAATGATTGGGCTTTTTCACTATTGGCTTTAGATTTTCAGGTGAAGCTCAAGTAAAGCTCAAGTAAAACCCAGATAAAACCCAGGTAATTACGGTTGCACTTTTTCTTTGAGATAGGCAAGCGACTCTTCCACTTGATCTATCAAGATCAGGCAAATATCACCCGCTGCTAAATCATCAAGTGCTGTATCAATGGCTAAGAATTCACCATGAACTTCTTTCACTTGTTTAGCCTTCGAGGTACCCACTAAGCCTTCTTGAAGTAGCTTAAGCACCTCGCCGTCCTTGCGACCACGTTGGCATTGATCTTGATACAAAATCACATTGTCAAAGGAGTTACCAAGAATGCGGGTCAAATCTCTAATGTCCTCATCACGACGATCTCCGGCGCCACTGATAACTACGTGGCTCTTCTTAGGCTTCATCGCTTCAATGGCGCTAGCTAAGGCGCGCATTGCATCGGGGTTGTGACCATAGTCTGCAATGACTGTAGCGCCGTTGTGCTGAAATTGATTAAAGCGTCCGGGAACAGCGTTCGCCGAGCTTTCAAAAGTGTGCAGGCCGCTAGCAATCTTTTCAGCATCTAGACCTAAGGCCCATGCCGCACCAATTGATGCCATAGCGTTCTCAATCTGAAATCCAAGAACCCCATTTTGGGTTAATGGAATTTCACTTACAGGGAAGCGATAGACAACTCGTGAACCTCGAGAGGCAACGATATAAGTGCCATCAAAGAAAATCACTTTTTTGTTTTTAGCTCTATGGGCCGCGATGACAGGGTGATGTTGGTTCTGAGCAAAGAAAATCACACGCCCAGTACAAAAATCTCCCATTTTGGCAACAATTGGATCGGCAGCGTTTAAGACCGCAGCGCCTGTTGGCGCTACGTTTTGAACAATCACCCGTTTGAGAATCGCCAGATCCTCAACGCTGGTAATGTAATTTAAGCCTAGATGATCACCTTCTCCAATATTGGTAACTACCGCAACTTCACAGCGGTCAAAACCTAAGCCTTCACGCAACATGCCGCCGCGAGCTGTTTCTAAAACAGCTGCATCAGTATCTGGATGCATTAATACATTACGCGCACTTCGTGGGCCACTGCAGTCGCCAGAATCAATCAGGCGTTGGTTGATATACACGCCATCGGTAGTGGTCATTCCGACACGTAAACCTGTTTCATGCAACAAGTGGGAAATAAGCCTTACGGTAGTCGTTTTACCGTTTGTACCTGTTACCGCTACCACCGGAATACGTCCGTCTTCTCCCTGTGGATACATCATATTGATGATGTCTTCACCTACTGCCCGTCCCTTGCCATAAGAGGGCTTGAGATGCATGCGCAAACCTGGGGCGGCGTTGATTTCAACAATACCGCCACCTTGTGATTCAAGCGATTTATAGATCGACTCGCATAAAATATCTACGCCGGCAATGTCTAAGCCAATCATTTTTGCCGCGGCAATAGCGCTAGCGGCAACATCTGGATGGACATCATCAGTGACATCTGTGGCGGTACCGCCGGTACTGAGGTTGGCGTTATTGCGTAACAGTACGCGTTCGCCAGTCTTAGGTACGTATTGCGGTGTGAGATTGGAGCTAGCTAAATGCGCAAGCGCAATGTCGTCAAATCGAATTTTGGTAAGTGCAGTTGCATGACCATCGCCGCGTAATGGGTTTTTGTTTTCCATTTCGACTAACTGGGCGATCGTATGGGTGCCATCACCAACAACTTGAGCGGGTTCGCGACGTGCCGCTGCCGAGAGGCGATTGCCCACCACTAACAGTCGGTAGTCTGCACCTGGCAGGTAACGCTCAACAATGGTTTCTCGGCCAAAGGCTTGGGTCACGATAAAGCCAGCGCGAATTTCATCTTCGGTTTGGATGTTAGCTACAACACCTTTGCCTTGATTGCCGTCTTTTGGCTTAAGTACAACCGCGCCACCAATTTTTTGGGCGGCACGCCATGCATCATCGGCAGTAGTAACAACTTCGCCAATAGGAACTGATACGCCTGCAGCAGTAAGAAGATTTTTGGTAAGCTCTTTATCTTGTGCAATCGCTTCAGCAATCGCGCTAGTGTCACTGGTTTCGGCTGCCTGAATACGTTTTTGTTTGCTACCCCAGCCAAATTGCACCATGCTGCCTTCAGTCATGCGGCGATAGGGAATGTTGCGTTGTACGGCAGCATCCACTATCGATCCCGTGCTTGGGCCTAGGCGAACATCTTCGTAGAGCGCTTCTAGTTCTGAAAGAGCAGCAGTGAGGTCAAAGGGTGCATCATTGAGAGTTGCCTGAATGAGTGTGAAGGCAAAGTCAAAGGCCATACGACCTACTAGCTCTTCAATGTATTCAACAATAACTTGGAAGACGCCGTCCTCAATGGTTTGAACCGTACGACTAAAGGTGACTGGGCAACCTGCTTGAGCTTGCAAGCCCAGAGCGGCATGCTCTAAAGCATGAGCTAAAGAAAGCGTCTCGCCGTGACCACCGCGACGCATACTACCTAGTTGCGGAAAGCGTTCACGAATTTTTGTTTCAAACTCAGGAATGGAATCAATCGATCTTTCATGAAGTTCGCAAGAAACAATGGCCTCTAAGGCGGTGTGACGGCTCCATAAATTCGGGCCGCGCAACATACGAATACGGGTGATTTCCAATTAAGCCCCTGCAGATACGCTGGTATCCAAAACAAATGTTTCGGCTCCAGCTTCAATAACGTTGAATGGAATGTCCAAGGCCCATGCCGCAGCAATAGCAGCTCCTAAATTCATAGAATTCCATGGTGAATTTGCATTAGGTTCTGAGTGCTTTGGAACAGGAATACTCTTCTGAGTTAACTTATTAGACTTGAGGGTGATTTGTTGTTTGCCAACTAAAACAGCGCGCCCACCATTGCTGATGTGCTGCTCAACAGTCTCTGATTTAGGATCTTGGGTAAAGAAAATGACTTCACCATCGCACAACTCCGCCATCTTGACGACCATCGCATCATCTGCGTTGAGTACAGCAACGCCATTTGGTAGAACGACATCGACTTGGGTGCGCACTACGCTGAAGACTTGGTCTTCATCAAAGATAGCATATTGAGGAAAGTTGGCGCTTGGATCGATATTGAGAACTACGCCTACTTGACACCGGTCATAAGCAAGACCTTCAATCAGCATAGAGAGGTGGTTGTTTTCAATCACCGCCGCTTCAACAGAGCGATTTAATAAAGTGCGTCGTGCATTTTCCCAATTGGCTGCATTGCTTTTCTGAATCGCGCGATGTCCAAAAAATAAGCCTTTGCTCGAAGACAAGCCAACATATTTATTGGTCAAGCGTAAAAAATGGGCAATCATTTCTGCGACGGGAGTCTTACCTTTTTCACCGCACACACCAATGACGGGGATGCGGAAATCCACGCCTGATGGGAAGAGGTGGTCAGCAATCTCTTTGCCAACTGGCTGTGGCTTACCGCTAGCAGGTTTTAAGTGCATTAAGAGGCCAGGACCAGCATTAACTTCAACAATCGCTGCATTTTGCGATTCCAATGGCTTGCTAATGTCTTGAGCAACCAAATCTACTCCGGCAATTTCTAAGCCCACAACGCGTGCAGCTAAAGCCACTTGACTGGCGACATCAGGATGAACCAAATCGGTCACATCAAAAGCCACATTGCCATTGCTTTGAATCAGCACTTTTTGATCTAAGGCTGGAATGCTTGCACCGGTTAATTTCTGACGGGTTAATTCAAGCTCTACCGCAGAATCAATTCGTACTGGATTAAGAGGATGTTCTTCTGCGGTGCCACGACGGGGATCTGAATTGATTTGAGTTTTAATTAACTCCAAAATGGTGTGCTTACCATCGCCAGTCACCCAAACAGTTTCACCTTTTGCGGCAGCTACTACCTTATTGCCTACAACCAACAAGCGATGCTCATCACCGATGATGTGGCGTTCAACTAAGACTTCGCTACCCTCATCAATTGCTACTGCATAAGCAGCTTCAATTTCTTGTTGGGTATAAAGATTGATAAATACCCCACGACCATGATTGCCATCAATGGGCTTAACCACTACTGGCAAGCCGATATCTTGAGCAGCTTCCCAGGCATCATCGGGACTAGTAACAGTTCTTCCTTCAGGTGTTGGCACGCCAGCGCTGGCCAGAAGACTCTTGGTTAAGTCTTTATCTCGAGAGATGGTTTCAGCAATGGCGCTGGTTTGATCTGTCTCGGCAGTCCAAATGCGACGTTGCTTTGAGCCGTAGCCCAGTTGCACCAAATTACCATCTGATAGACGAATAGAGGGGATGCCTCTTTCTTCGGCGGCATTAACGATGCATGCGGTGCTTGGGCCTAGTAATAGGTCATCACTTAAGTCACGTAAGCTTTCCAGGATGGTTTGAACTTCAGCTACGGGATCTTTGGTGTCCTGAGCAATCGCAAGATAGAGGTCGCGAGCGTATTTGAGGGCGGTCAGGGTAACTTCCTCGCTAATAGCGCTGACAATCACCTTGTAAACACTGCGACGGTCTCCGTCACGGGCTTTTCCAAAGCCGCCAGGAATGCCGGCCAAGTTTTGGAGTTCTAGGGTGAGATGCTCCAAAATATGTGCTGGCCAGGTGCCTTCTTCAACCCGCTTTAAAAAACCACCAGTTTCGCCATAGCTACAGCGATGTTCTTGCAGGCTGGGTAGCGCCTTTACTAAGCGCTCGTAAAAGCCCGGAATCAGGTTAGAGGGGTAATCTTCCAGGTCGCCAATGTCTATCCAAACCTCGATGACAGGGTGGTAGGTCCACATATTGGGACCGCGGAGATGCTTGACGCTCAAGATCTCAATGGTTTTATCTAGTAATTGGGGCATGTGTGGAGCGGGGAGGGGTTTACGCCTTATTTTGGCGGTAAAACCTCAGACTATCTCTCTGTTTTAGTAGTTATTGAAAATCCACAAAATTAGCAAAAATACGTTAAAAGACTTACTTTGATAATTTAACGGTTTTCTGGCCTAGAAGGTTGACAGAACTTATAAATTGAAAAAACTGAGCTCCACTATACTTTTACGGTAAATGAAGCCAGAACTTATTCCCTTTGCCCCAACCTTACCAAGTCATTGGCAAGTCGCCTTAGGGGTATCCGAATCCCCCGTAAAAACCCTCGACTCCATACTGGCCTGGGTTGAGCTGGATCTGGATGCGGATTTACGCTTTCAAAAAAGCCTGCTGGTATTGACTCAGCAGGGCCTCGTTTGGACTAATGGTTCCGCCTTTGAGATGTGGCCCATAAATTCCAAAGCCCATCTATTGCACGGTGACCATGCTGGTGTTGGGCACCTTAAATTAGAGGCAACTGAAAAATTACTGAGAATTTGGTATTTCACCCTAGCAGTGAACCCCCAAGTACTGCGTTTACAGTCCGCCTATAAACAGCTTTCTCAGGGTCGGCAGCCTAGCAAGGGCAATCCTGAGGCTGGCGAATACGAAAAACAGGTATGCGCCGTCTGCTTAAGCGTTAAACCTGCCAATTCCGACGTCTGTCCTACATGCGATCCAGAGGATGACAAACCTCCATCAACATGGACTCTATTCAAATTGTGGCGTTTTGCTCGCCCTTATAAGAAACAGCTTCTTTTGGGTTTTGTCTTAACTCTGCTGTCTACTGGCGCTACTTTAATTCCGCCATACCTGACGATGCCTCTGATGGATCATGTGTTGATTCCTTATGAGCGTGGTAACCCAATTGATTTTCAATTGGCCAGCAAGTATCTTTTGGCACTATTTGGCGCCTCCATAGTAGCCTGGGGTTTGGGTTGGTGGAAGACGTATCTGCTTGCGCTGGTTAGTGAGCGCATTGGTGCCGATCTTCGCAACACCACGTTTGAGCATTTACTAAAACTCTCTTTAGAGTATTTCGGTGGCAAAAGAACAGGGGATCTGATTGCGCGCATTGGCGCCGAGACCGATCGTATTTGTGTTTTTCTTTCTCTTTACGCATTAGATTTTGCAACCGATGTGCTGATGATCGTGATGACGTCGGCAATTTTGGTGTCGATAGATCCTTTGCTTGCGCTGGTAACACTTGCACCTCTGCCATTTATTGTCTGGATGATTCATGTTGTTCGCGATAAGTTGCGCTTTGGTTTTGAGAAGATTGATCGTATCTGGTCTGAGGTTACTAATATCTTGGCCGATACGATTCCGGGTATTCGTGTTGTCAAAGCGTTTGCTCAAGAAGACCGCGAGCTCAAGCGCTTTGTCGATTCCAACAAACACAATCTTCAAATCAATGATCGCGTCAATCGCGTCTGGGGATTGTTTTCACCAACGGTGACTTTATTAACTGAAACAGGTCTTTTGGTTGTTTGGGGTTTTGGTATCTGGCAGGTAGCGCATCGTCATATTACGGTGGGCGTGCTAATTGCTTTCTTGGCGTATATCGGACGCTTTTACATCCGTCTGGATTCGATGAGTCGAATTGTTTCTCATACGCAAAAAGCGGCGGCTGGAGCCAAGCGTATTTTTGACATTTTGGATCACGTCTCGAGCGTGCCAGAGCCTATCAATCCTGCGCCCTTGGTTGATGTGAAGGGCCGTATCTCCTTGCGTAACGTAGGTTTTCGTTATGGCAATCGTGCCGTTTCAAAAGGAATTGATTTAGATATTGCCCCTGGAGAAATGATTGGTTTAGTAGGTCATAGCGGCTCTGGTAAGAGTACTTTAGTGAACTTGATTTGCCGTTTCTATGACGTGAGTGCTGGCGCTATTTTACTTGATGGGCGCGATATTAGAAGTATCAGAATCGCGGACTATCGCAAGCGTATTGGATTGGTTTTGCAAGAGCCATTTTTATTCTTTGGCACTATTGCTGAAAATATTGCCTATGGCAAACCTGATGCTTCTCGCGAAGAAATTATTGAAGCAGCCCGCGCTGCCCATGCCCATGAATTTATTTTGCGTTTACCGCTTGGATATGACTCCTTAGTGGGTGAGCGTGGTCAATCTTTGTCAGGTGGTGAGCGTCAGCGTATTTCGATTGCCCGTGCCCTATTAATTAATCCAAGTATTTTGATTTTGGATGAAGCCACCTCTTCAGTAGACACCACCACTGAAAAAGAAATTCAGCGTGCCTTGGATAACCTTGTTAAAGGTCGAACTACCATTGCGATTGCCCATCGCCTCTCTACCTTGAGAAAGGCCGACCGCCTGGTTGTTCTGGACAAAGGAGAGATTGTCGAAATTGGCTCACATGATCAATTAATGGATGCTCAGGGTGCTTACTACGCCTTGTATCAAGCGCAATTACGCCATGCAGCTGAATTGGTGGAAGGCGGCGCTATAGGTGAAAGTATCGATGAGCAAGAAGAGGGTGTTTTGGAAGAAGCTGCCAAAAATACGGGGGGTGGAGTATGAATAAGCTCAGTCAAAAAACTGACGTGATGTCTTATCAAAAACCCCATCAACTTGAGCGAGATGCATTGGGTCGCTTGGTTTTGATTGACGCAGCTGGTACTCGTCACGTTGGCGTATATCCGGTTCGAGCCTTTCCGATTACTGCGCCTAATGCTGGAATATCCATCATGGATCAATCGGGTAAAGAACTTTGCTGGTTTGCAGATATCGTCTCGATCCCTGAATCTGAATTAGGCTTGCTAGAGGAAGAAATGGCTGCGCGAGAGTTTATGCCGGTGATTGAGAGAATTACTAAGGTATCGACATTCGCAACCCCAAGTATTTGGGATATCGAAACGGATAAAGGCCCCACTCGTATTCGTCTTAAGGGCGAAGAGGATATTCGCCGAATTGCAGGCAATACTTTATTGATAGCAGACTCTAATGGCTTGCAGTTCTTAATCAAAGACTCTACGCAATTGGATAAATTAAGCAAGAAACTGCTGGATCGTTTCCGCTAAAATACATTTTTAAGTCGCCGCTTTAGCTCAGTTGGTAGAGCAGTTCATTCGTAATGAAAAGGTCGCCAGTTCGATTCCGGCAAGCGGCACCAAATTCTCTAGTGCATTATTGGTGTTAGGTAGTGGATTTCTGAAGTAGGGCGTTCAGTTGCTCGACGATCTTTTCCGATTTCTTGCTCAGCAGGACAAACTTTACTCGTCCATCTTCCTTGCTCGTTTTCAGATTGAGGAACCCACGAGTGATGAGATGGGAAAGCACTTTGTGAATTGTTGCCTGAGAGGCAATGGAGCGCATAGAAATAATTTCTTGAACGCGATAGGGGTGCTCTGACCCTCTTTTAACAACCTCTTCTAAAACCAGTTTTTCATCACCAGAAAACTCGGAGAGAAGCTTATGGCTAGCGACCAGAAATTTTAAATAAGAGTTGGTAAGCATTCTCCATTATAACTGCGCTATTACGCTAAAGCTTGACCAATAACTTAGCGGCTTTGCCTATCTATTTAAGATGGGTAGGATCTTCTGCGCGCCATCTTTGGTTGTTATCCGCAGGTCATAGTCATTCACAATGACTGCCTGCTTGAGTTCGGGTTCGGTGAACTCATATTGGAGTCCAAAGTCTTTGTCTTCAACTAGGACGCATCCAGTTTCTAGATCACAGTGGGTTATTTCAAACATATCTCTCACATATGTTAGGTTAAAAAAGCTTCTACCTGCCCACAATACCCCATCTTTATGAATATTGTTTCTAAATGATCTAATTTATTAATATCGGTATCGCTGCCAGGGGTAAAGCTATGAAGTCATAGACTTAAATTTCAATATGCGCCCGTAATCCAAAGAAGTTCACTGGCCCGCGAGCGGAGTTGTAGGCTGGGTTGGCAATGCGTTGGTAGTCAGCTGAGATATAGAGGTCTTTATGGACCTTTGCGCTGTAATAGGCTTCCAGGACCTGCTCATTTTTATAGCTTAACGCCCCATCACCAATAAATGCGGTCATACCACCTTGTTGGAGGTAGGTAATTTCAGATGCGGAAATTCCGTTAATGGCATAGCCAACACCCATCGCATCGTTAGGACGTGACCAACCGGTACCTTTGATGGTTACCCCGCCCGAGAGGGATCTGCTGATATCTAATGTTTGAGTTTCGGTTTGACCTGGATTCCAGCTCCAGCGTGCGAATACCCCAATATCCTCATTAATGGCTTGTTCGGCATTTAAGCCGTAGCCCCACGAATTTTGCGCACCAGAACGTACGCTCACAATGTCTGGGGTAGTGCTCGTCCCTTGTCCATAGGCTAGCGCATTTTGATAATTGCCCATGAATGCATGCTGTTGGTAGAAGAGGGCGCGCAGGGCCCCAGGTTGACCCCAGAGCTCATGTTTACGGGTAGCTTCTATTTGATTGCCGTAGTCTTTTGACAGGCTGTAATCTAGCTGAGCAGTATTCGGAATGGTTGGCATTGCTAATCTAGCAACTTTTAGAATCCAGTCATCCTGATACCACTCAACAACCGCCCCATAAGTAAAGCCTTTGGTATCAGCAGCATAACCATACGCACCCATAGAGAAGAGGGCAAAGTTTTGAAATTGTGTACGTGGGTCGTGGCTATAGGTATTTTGATCAAAGAAATCTAAGGTCGCAAACTTGCCATATGAGACAACAATCCTGTCTTTATCAATATTGCCAGCCAACTGATTGGGGCCACTTTCAATATGCTCCTTGCCGCCACCCAAGCCAAATGATTGTCGTAAAAAGGCGCGAGCACTGTAGTAGACGGGTGGAGCAAAAGAGCCTTTTTGTAGCTCACCATTTTGAAATGCGCCTAAGCCAACGAGTTGCCCATTAAATGGGGTTCCTTCAAACATCTCTGGGTTGTAATAAATTTCCGCGCCTTCCCAGAGTCTTGCGCCTAAAAAGGCGGTAGCACTAAACGTATAACTTTTAGACCCTCCACCTTCAGTTTTGTTTAAAAGGCTATTTTGGCCATAGTAGGGTGAATTGAAATTGTTTTTTTGCTGAACGATATAGGTGGATTGCCCATGAACGTTCCATTGCTCAGTGTTGTCTTCTGCGCCAACAGAACTATCTACCCTAGGCATATCACTAACAGGTGATTCAGCTAAAAGTATTGGGTTATTACTAATTGGCGATTCAGCATGGGTATCTATTGAATGGCACGCAAGCAAAAGCGAAGTGGCACACAGGGCGAATGGCTGCTTGCAGGGGTTCAATGAGAAAAACATGAAAAATGACAATTTTGCTAAATGAGAATTGTTATCATCATATCATTGAATAAGAATCATTCTCATATATAAATTCCCCTAAACCTGGGTCTTAAGTTGGTTTATTGAGAGGGTATGCGGGTATTTCCCTATCATGACGTCTGCGTGGCCAGACATTCAGTAGGGAAGGATCGGATAAAATAAGCCGATCATGAAATTTCGCAACCGCAAACTTATCCACTGGATTGCCGCTTTGGCAGTTTTGATGAGTGCGCTGGCGCCGACAGTTTCCCAGGCAATTGCTGTTGCGCAGCAGGGCCAAGGTTTTGCAATGGAGCTTTGCTCGGCCAGTGGTGGCAAGATGCAAATTCAAGTGCGGCTTGATGATCAAACGGATACGGCAGATACGATCAAGCCTTGTCCTTACTGTGTCACGCATTGCAGTATCACGCCAGTTTTCAATACCCACCTCAAATTTGAAGTGCCGCAATCTTTTGCAATGTTGCCGCAACTCTTCTATCAATCTCCTCAGCCGCTATCGGCTTGGGTAACCCCGCCTTCCGCAGCTCCTCCAACAAAAGCCTAAAGAAAGTTATTTAGGGCGTGGCTCATGGCCATGTAATTGGTAAAAAAATTACCAAATTGTTGTGCGGAGAATTCAATGAAGTTCAAAAAAGTGTTTGTTGCCTTATCTCTTACTGGGGCTGCAACTGGAGTATTTGCTTGCGCAAGTTGTGGTTGTAGTCTTAATACTGATATTGGCACCCAAGGAATGGGGATGACTGGTGGGTGGACTCTAGATATCCGGTATGACACTCTTAATCAAAACAAATTACGCTACGGCACCAAAGGCATTTCTCAAGGACAGGCTGCCAATACAAGCAATGGAGCAACTGGCGGACCGGCTGAGGTAGAGGGTTATACGCAAAATAATTACTTAACAGCTTCCCTGGACTATAACGATGGCGAGAGTTGGGGTGTGACTGGGGTTCTGCCTTACATCATGCGTAATCACAGCACCTTTGGTACTTATGATGGCAGTGGCGATTTGCCTCCGACACCGGGAGATGGGGCCTATAGCTCTAAAACTTCTGGTATTGGCGACATGAAGATTATTGGGCGGTATTTTGGGTTGGCGGAGCAAAAAGATTGGGGATTTCAGTTTGGGGTGAAGCTGCCAACAGGTAGCAGAAATCAAACGGGAACATTGGCTAATGGCAGTGGGTTAGTCGCTGTTGATCCAGGACTGCAGGCGGGCACCGGTTCGACAGATCTCATTGGAGGCATTTATAAGTTTGGTTTGATTAATGATTCCGACAATTGGGGTTACTTTGCCCAAGCGCAATATCAAGCTGCAGTAATGGTTCAGTCTGTGCCGAATTCTTTAGTCTCATCTGGTGCTAGTGCTGGGGGAACTTATCGCCCTGGTAATGCCGCCAATGTGAACCTGGGCGTGAACTATCAGGGGTTTGATAAATGGGTGCCAACCATTCAGTTAAACGTCTTAAATAAGCGGGCTGACAGTGGTACTGCTGCAGATGTCTGGGCAACTGGTGGGACTTTGGCCTACTTAACTCCTGGTCTTTTGTATCGTGTCACAGATCAAACTCAACTTTATGCCAATTTGCAATTACCCGTATATCAAAATGTGAACGGTATTCAGTTAGTGCCGAGCTATATAGCGTCGATGGGTGTGCGAGTTTATTTTTAACTGAGGCTCTTAATTAACTGAGGTACTTAAAGTAATGGGGTAACGGTCTCTTCTAGGATTTTCAAATCTACTTGAGGCTCTCCCGTTAAACCATTCCTTCTGAGAATTCCTTGCTTATCAATAATGAATGTACTCGGTATGCGCCAGATTCTGCCGTAACCTGAATAGTCCATTTGCTTCTTATCGGCAGATAGAAAAGTATAGTTTTGCAGGATCTTTTTGGCTTGCTCAAGATCGGATGGCTTATCCATGGAGATGGCGAGTACCTCAAACCCTTTAGCTTTATTTTTTTTGAGATAACTTTCGATGATCGGCATTTCTTCTCTACAGGGCTCGCACCAGCTAGCCCAGAAGTTCACCAAAATGACTTTGCCTTTGTTGGCATTTAAAGAGAAAGGCTTGCCATCTGAAAGAGTACCTTCTATATTGGGTGCAAGTTGTCCGATTTGAAGCTCGGCAAACGTCGAGCCGCTTAAACAGGCCATGAAACAGAATAAAACTAGCGAACGAAAATTTTGCATTGCAGTTAGTATTTCATAAATTCAACTCTCAAGGAGATCTTAATGATAAACAGTCAATATATGCGCATCTTGAATCGAATGTTCTTATGCATCGTTTCAGGTTTGCTCTTACAAGGTGTGGCACAAGCTCAGGATGCCAAGGTAGGCGGTATTCAAATTAGTAATGCCTTTACTCGCTCAACAGTGCCAGGTCAACAAGTTGCGGGCGGTTTTATGAAGATTGAAAACAAGGGTGCGGCTGATCAATTGATTGAAGTGAGTTCGCCGGCAGCGGGCGATGTGCAATTGCATGAGATGGCCATGGAAGGTAATGTCATGAAAATGCGCCAAGTGAAAGACATTCTTGTTCCTGCGGGTGGGGCTGTTGAATTAAAGCCTGGTGGTTTGCATTTAATGTTCCTCAATATCAAAGCACCTTTTGCCGCTGGTGAAACTATCCCAGTAAAGTTAAAGTTTGCGAAGGCGGGAATTGTTGAGGTGAAGATGCCGGTAAATGCGATGGGCGGCGGAGCAATGCATTAAGTTATATTTTTTTAACGAATAACGATCTTATGAAAAAGACCCCCTAAGTTGTGAAGTTTAGGGGGTTTATTTTTTTTGGATCTTTTGAGTGACTTTTTAGTTCAAATGCATTTCTAAAATTTGCGCAAGATGTAACGCTTGTCTTGAAATTCCATCCTTAATTTGATGTCTGCAACTCGAGCCATCTGCTACAACAAGGGCATCGGGTACTTTTTCAATAGCTGGCAGCAATTGAATTTGCGCCATTTTCATTGAGATATCAATATGTTCGCTTTCATATCCAAAGCTTCCAGCCATGCCGCAACAAGATGTTTCAATTAATTCTGGTTTTGCATTCGGGATGAGCTTGATTAAATCTAGCATGGGTTTGACGACATCGAAGGCTTTTTGATGGCAATGGCCATGTATCAAGATGGCTTGAGTAGCGGGTTTAAGGGATGGATTGAAGCGACCCTCTTTACTTTCCTTGGCCAAGAACTCTTCAAATGTAAAACTATTTTTGGCTAGTAGGGGCGCCTTATCATCAAGATCCATCACCAAAAACTCATCTCGTAAGCTCAAAATGCAAGAGGGCTCCAATCCAATGATGGGAATGCCTTTATCAGCAAAGGGAAAGAGTGCGAAGAGTAATTCCGTGGCGGATTCTTTGGCGCGATCAATCATTCCTGTGGCTAAATAGGTTCTGCCGCAGCAAAAATGGCCTTGTTCTTTTTTAGGTATTAAGACGGTATATCCCGCAGCCTCAAGTACGCGTACGGCGGAGTAAATGGTTTCTGATTCAAATGCGCCATTAAATGTATCAGCCCATAGAACAACAGGTTTAGTCGATTTAAGAAAGACTTCTAAATCAATCTCGCCCAGTGTTGACCTCCAAACGGTATCGGTTCTCCAGGAGGGCAAACTGCGTTTTGCGCTAATGCCAGTGAACTTTTCCAACAGCAGGGCTAAGAAATAAGAGTGATTGCGCAGATTGAATAAGCCTGACAGCGTTTTAGAGCCGGAAATGAGGTGTAAGTAGTTTGGCAAATGCCCGATTAATTTGTCTCTTAAGGTGTGCCCGTGTTTCTTTTTGTAATGACCCAAAAATTCAATTTTCATTTTGGCCATATCAACACCGGTAGGGCATTCTCTTTTGCATCCCTTACAACTAACGCAAAGATCCATCACCTCTTTAACCGCATCGCCTGTAAACGCATCGGCCCCAATCTGATTGCTCAGCGCAAGGCGTAAAGTGTTGGCGCGTCCTCTGGTCACATGCTTTTCATCCCGGGTTACTCGATAGCTTGGGCACATTGTTCCCGCATCAAACTTACGGCAATGACCATTGTTATTGCACATCTCCACCGCTTTTGAAAAGCCACCCGCTGGATCTTGGCCTGTTCCTGGCTCAGAGGTTTCTTCTGTAACCGCATTATTTTGTACATTCCATAAAGACCAATTCAAATGGGTTTTTAAGGGGATGACTTTGTATTCTGGAGGAAAGCGAAAGAGGGAGCTATCGTCCATCTTCGGTGTATTCACAATTTTTCCGGGGTTAAATAGATTGCCAGGATCAAAAGCGTTTTTAATTTCTTTTAGCGCTTCATTTAATTTAGGTCCAAACTGCCATTGCACCCATTCGCCTCTGCAAATTCCGTCGCCATGTTCGCCACTAAAAGCGCCTTTATATTTTCTGACGAGCTCAGAAGCCTCTTGTGCGATTTCACGCATCTTTTGAGCGCCGTCACGACGCATATCTAAGATTGGTCGAACGTGTAGAGTACCAACTGAGGCATGCGCGTACCAAGTGCCGCGAGTTTGATGTTTGGCAAAAACTTCAGTGAGTGACTGAGTATATTCAGCCAAATGCTCTAGAGGTACCGCGCAATCCTCGATAAAGCTAACAGGCTTGCCGTCTCCCTTTAAGCTCATCATGATATTTAATCCGGCTTTACGCACTTCCCAAAGATTCTTTTGAGTAGTGGGGTCAAGCATTTCCACCACTGAACCAGGTTGACCTAAATCAGCCATGAGTTCGGCCAATTGTTTCACCTTTATCTCTAGAGGAGCTAATTCATCGCCTGAGAATTCAACGAGCAAGATCGCTTCGGGCGATTTCCCGCCTTGATCGATTAGCGCTGTTTCAATGGTCGATTTAAATGCGGGATTGCTTCGCGATAAATCCAGCATCGTTCTATCAACGAGCTCTACTGCTGTTGGTCCTAGCTTTACAATATGCTGCGCAGAGTCCATGGCTTTATGAAAGCTCGAAAAGTTCACTACGCCAAGGGTTTTGTGCTTTGGTAGCGGTGCTAACTGCAGCTTGAGTTTATTGAAATAGGCTAGGGTGCCTTCGCTCCCTACTAGTAAATGAGAGAGGTTTACTGTGCCATCATTCGTATAAGGGCGTTGGTTTTGATTGTTGAAAATGTCCAGGTTATATCCAGCCACTCTGCGCATGACCTTAGGCCACATGCGCTCAATTTCCGCTTGGTGCTTTATTGCCAAAGACTGGACAAATTGACCTAGCTCTAATGCTCTGCCTTGTGCATCTTGCATTAAGCCAAATTTCGCTAATTGACCATCTGCCAGCCACGCATCGATACCCAATACGTTATGAACCATGTTGCCATAGGCAATCGATCGGCTTCCGCAGGAATTATTTCCTGCCATGCCACCAATAGTGGCTTGTCCTGCAGTTGAAACGTCCACGGGGAACCATAAGTCATGCTTTTTTAACTGAGCATTTAAAGTATCTAAAACCATGCCAGGCTCAACTTCAATACTCAATTTCTCTAAGTCAAGGTTTTGACTATTTCTAAAATATTTTGAGTTATCAATAACTAAAGCAGCGCCAGTAGTTTGACCGCACTGGCTTGTGCCACCACCTCTTGGAAGGATGGGTATGCCCATATCTCGAGCAAGCTCAATCGCAATCGAAATATCTTGTGCGGTTTTCGGCACAAATACTGCCAATGGCATCGTTTGATAAATCGAAGCATCGGTAGCGTATCGTCCCAAGTCTGAGGGATCAATCATGACCTCACCCAGAGTAAGTTTTTTTAGTCGTTCGGCTAAGAAGTGAATATCGCTGGGTTTGTTCATGGATGGGTGGATTTATTGTTGGGTTTCTAGGAAATTTAAAATCGCGTTTTTCTTATTGGCTAGATGTTGCATTAATACTTTGCGCATTCTTTGGCCATCGGCAGCCTTAAGTGCAGCAATCATCTCTCCGTGTTCAAGGACTGCTTCATCCCATTTGGTTTGATCTTGATTCGATCTAAAGCGCAATGCTTGGATTCGTGCATTCACTTGAGAGTAGGTATTGGTCAAAACGGGATTGCCCGCAGCGAGGTTGATATGTTGATGGATCTGTGAATTAAGCTTGTAGTACCCAGACAGATCTTTTCTGCTGTAACACGCAAGCATTTCGTAGTGAAGCGCCTCAATCTCGCTTAAGGCTTCCTTGGTAATTCTTTTGGCAGCAAGCTCACCCGAAAAGCCTTCTAACTCAGCCATCAACTCAAAGGCATTTAATACATCCTCCTTGTTTAGCTTCGGAACAATAGCTCCTCGGTTGTTGATCAACTCCACTAAACCAGCGGCAGCTAATCGTCGAATGGCTTCACGAATGGGGGTTCTCGATACCGAGAGGATCTCCGCGAGCGCTCTTTCATTGAGTTTGCTTCCAGGTGCGATCGCGCCCTCAACAATCATGGTTTTGAGGTTTTGATACGTCTGCTCGTGCAGGTTGGTAGGACTACCTGTTTCCCTTGGAGTTAGCATTTTTTAACTTAAATTTGTATACATTCTGTAATTTTACAAAAATAATACCTAAAAACCTAGTGTTTGCGATAGGTTTACTTTATATTTTTGTATGCAAAAATAGATTTACATTTATAAACCGGGTGTTTTTTGCCCTCATTCCCTAACTCGAGGTTCTCATGCTTAAACTTGATTCTCATGCCGCTGGCCGTCATTTCTTACATATCCCAGGCCCTAGCCCGGTACCTGCTCGTGTTTTGCGCGCTATTAGCTACCAAACCATTGATCATCGCGGCCCAGAGTTTGGTGAGTTGGGTTTAGAGATTCTGAGCAATATCAAAAAAATATTTCAGACTAAAAGCCCTGTGATTATTTATCCCTCATCAGGAACTGGTGCCTGGGAAGGTGCTTTGGTAAATACGCTATCTCCAGGTGATTTGGTATTGATGTATGAAACTGGCCAATTTGCTACCTTATGGAGAAAGTTAGCTGAACGTTTAGGACTCAAAACAGAATTTATTGGACATCCTGGTGCACAAGGGTGGAGTTACGGTGTAGATGCCGCCAAAATTGAGGAGCGCCTTAAGGCTGACACTGCTCATGAAATCAAGGCAGTCTGCGTTGTTCATAATGAAACCTCAACGGGTGTGACCTCCAATATCAAAGCAGTTCGAGCTGCAATCGATGCCGCTAAGCATCCAGCTCTACTTTTGGTCGACACCATCTCTGGTTTGGCTTCTGCTGATTATCGTCATGATGATTGGGGGGTTGATGTCACCATCAGTGGCTCACAAAAAGGCTTAATGCTGCCGCCAGGCATTGGTTTTAATGCCCTTTCTCCACGAGCAATTGAAGCGAGTAAAACCGCCAAGCTGCCAAAAGCATTTTGGGCTTGGGATGAAATTCTGGAATCTAATAAAACGGGTTACTGGCCTTCCACACCTTCCACCAATCTGATGTACGGTCTTCATGAAGCAATGGACATGATTTTGTCGGAAGGTCTAGATAAGGTATTTGCAAGGCATGAGCGATTGGCAAAAGCTTGTCGTGCCGCAGTTCAGGGTTGGGGGTTAGAGATTCAATGTCAAGATCCAGCAGTTTATTCACCTGTTCTGACAGGCGTCGTTACTCCAGATGGCGTAGATGCTGATCAACTCAGAAAGCTGATCTTAGAGCGCTACAACCTTTCCTTGGGAACAGGTTTGGGCAAAGTAAAGGGCCGTATGTTCCGTATTGGGCACTTGGGCGATTGCAATGAACTATCACTCCTTGCCGCTTTAAGTGGTTGCGAAATGGGTATGAAAGCTTTTGGAATCCACTTAAAAGGCAGTGGCGTCTTGGCAGCTCAAGAAGTTTTACAAGGCTAAAGAGAGTCTCACCCCGTCCATATCTTATGGCGGGGTTCAAAAAAACAGGAGACATGAGTGAAAAAATTTCTCAGACTTAAACCAACAACAATTGTTTTAGTACTTTTTTGCGCGATGTATTTTTTGACCTATATTGATCGCGTCAATGTCAGTTCTGCAGCAGCTGGATTTGGTACTGAATTTCATTTAAGTAAAACCCAGATTGGCTTTGTTTTCTCTGCTTTTGCTTATCCCTATCTGATATTTCAGATTATTGGTGGTTGGGTTAGCGATCGATTTGGATCGAAGCGAACCTTGATCGTCAGTGGTTTGATCTGGTCCTTGGCTACCGTATTGACAGGATTTGCAGGCGGTCTGTTTTCTCTTGTCGCTGCTCGAGTTCTTCTTGGGCTTGGTGAGGGAGCTACTTTTCCAGCAGCAACTGCCGCAATGGCGCGTTGGATTCCCAAGGAAAACCGTGGCTTTGCCCAGGGTATTACACATGCATTTGCACGAGTAGGTAATGCTGTTGCACCTGCGCTCATTGTTTTCATTCTGGTTGAGTATGGTTGGAGATGGTCATTTTATGCATCTGGATTATTGAGTCTTGTTTGGGTCATTCTGTGGGCACTTCTTTACACTGAAAATCCAGCCGATCATCCTTTGATGACTTCAGAAGAGTTAGCCAAAAAACCTGCTCCGCGAAAAATTCAGAAAACGCCTTGGAAAAAACTTGCAAAAAGAATGGCTCCAGTAACCATTGTTTATTTTTGTTATGGTTGGACGCTCTGGTTATTCTTGAGTTGGATTCCGCAATACTTCTTGCATAGCTATGACTTAAAAATTTCTACTTCGGCACTTTTTGCTTCTAGCGTATTTTTTGCTGGAGTCGTTGGGGATACCTTGGGTGGAATTATTAGTGACAAGATTCTTCATAAGACGAATAATCTCAACAAGGCAAGAAGTTGGATGGTTGCCATTTGCATGACCTTGACCTTGCTTTCTTTGTTGCCAATTATGTTTACTCATGATGTAACCATATCGGTTATCTCATTAAGCTGTGGATTCTTCTTCGCAGAAATGACGATTGGCCCTATGTGGGCTATTCCAATGGACATCGCCCCTGAATTTTCAGGGACAGCGAGCGGTATGATGAATACAGGTTCAGCCCTTGCAGCCATTATTAGCCCTGTAGTATCAGGGTTCTTAATTGATTATTACGGAAACTGGGAGCTACCTTTTGTTGGTAGCATCGTTCTGATGGCTGGTGGAGTGCTTTTAACATCACGGATGAAGCCAGAGAATCGATTTACTCCCTAACTGATCACTCTAAAAATAAATAAACCCCTTAATACTATTAGGGGTTTATTTATTTGACGGAACATCTTTTCTTCCTACAGGCTTAGGTTAGCAAGTCGTAAAGCCATATCTCAGGGATGGCTAAAAATAAGCTTCTAGGTTGATAGCACAAGCGGCTTTTTGGGTCTAGTATTATTTAACATCCAATGAGCCCTAACATCAAGATCCCTGAAATTCATCAAGAGGCTTTTACCAAGGCAAGGACAGCGCTGGGATTAAGCGTTGCTGATCTTGCTGGTAAATCGTGCCTTTCCGTTCGGCAAATCGAGCAATTAGAAAATGGTGAGCAGAGCTCTTTTTATGGGGCTCGTGTGAAATTTACCGCCGCCAAAAAGGTGGCTGGTATTTTAGGTTTAAAGGATGATGAAGCATTTGATTGTGAGATTCCAAGCGGAGTTATGGGGAAACCAAAATCTGATCCTCAGATATCTGATGTAAAAGTTGCAGTGTCAGAATCTGAGCTTATGGCGAAGAAGATTTCTGCGCCAGTTAATGCTGGGCATTATTCAGAAAAATTTAAACCTGCACCACTACATTTTTCAAAACTTAAAAAATCCCCTAGGTCAAAGCTCTTCATTGGATTTGGAATTGCTCTTGCAGTATTGATGGCGGTTGTGAGCATGCAAAGATTATTCTTTTCTGAGTCGTCTGAAGAAGTTATTTTGGTGAAAGAGGAGGTTGCTGAACCAGCGCCTCCGCAATCACAGACGCCATCAGAATCCTCGTTGCAGACCCCAGCGCAAGTTGCTTCTGTATCAACTCCAGTCCTTGTTCCAGCGATTGGTGATGCCAATAGTGCTATTGCCCCAAGTGTCTGTCCAGAGGTAGATGCTGTGGCAGTTCACTATAAGCCCACCTCGCCAAGAAAAGCTGCTGATATGGTTTATGTAGAAGCCAAATCAAAGCAGACAATCTGCGTCGTTGACGCTTCTGGTAAATCTCAAAATAGAGTGGTTGATTCTGGTACGGGAGCGATCTTTTATGGCAAGCCACCATTTAAAGTGCTGACCTCAGGACTTGGGCAGGTAGATGTATTTTTTCAAGGAACAAAAGTCAGATCCGGAAATTACAGTGGCAATAGCAATGGCAATACTTTGATATTGGACTCGGCTGAATTGATTCAGCCTGTCCCAGCAGATTCTTAAAGGCAGGAAGAAATCTTGCTGACCTACTTCAAGAGAAGTAGGTCTTGGCGCTTTAAACGGCAGCTTCGTTCATTTCACCAGTACGAATGCGAATAGCGCGTTCAATTGGGCTAACAAAGATTTTTCCGTCACCAATTTTCCCTGTGTGTGCTGCCTTAGTGATGGCTTCAATAGCGGCCTCTACAAGGGCGCTTGGGACCACAGCCTCTACTTTGACCTTAGGTAAAAAGTCGACAACATACTCGGCGCCACGATAAAGTTCGGTATGACCTTTTTGACGGCCAAAGCCTTTAACTTCAGTAACAGTCAGACCTGTAACGCCAACTTCCGCTAGAGCCTCACGTACTTCGTCAAGCTTAAATGGTTTGATGATTGATGTAATGAGTTTCATATATTTTTCCCCTAATGCCTTAATCATACCTAGAACTCTATGCATTCGCCCGAAAAAGGGGCATAAAAGCAATTTGAAGTGCTCTAGGCTCTAAATTGAGAGGTGATAGGGTAGCGCCAGTCTCGCCCAAAAGCTCGGGTAGTGACACGCACCCCAGGAGGCGCTTGGCGGCGCTTGTATTCATTAAGCTTGATGAGGCGGGTCACTTTTTCCACGCTCTCAGGATCAAATCCAGCTGCCACCATCTGCTCGATCGATTGATTTTGCTCCATATAGCGTTCCACGATCCCATCTAATACTTCATAAGAGGGGAGACTGTCTTGGTCGGTTTGATCGGGGCGTAACTCAGCAGAAGGGGCCCTGGTCAAAATACGCTCAGGAATAACGGGAGCAATAGTGTTGCGGTAAGCGCAGAGTCGATAAACGAGTGTTTTAGCGATATCTTTGATCACGGCAAAGCCACCTGCCATATCTCCGTAAAGAGTGCAGTAACCCACCGCCATTTCACTTTTGTTGCCAGTAGTAAGTACCAGACGTCCCGTTTTATTGGATA